>OHPB01000934.1_pt1 | contig 17101 bp, 13 predicted proteins | sample 1577621 | NCBI WGS metagenome assembly OHPB01 (sample SAMEA3879577, study PRJEB24766) | human gut metagenome | biome: human-associated habitat; feature: feces | place: USA | collected 1985/1987 | reverse complement strand
TTTCACCCGCCGTTCCTGCGACAAAACCAAAAGGAGGCAACCCATGCTCAAATACATTGCAAGGCGTCTGCTCATGCTGATCCCTGTGCTCCTTGGCGTTATACTGGTCGTTTTTTCGCTGATGTACATCACACCTGGCGATCCTGTCGATTCTATCTTGGGCGACAACGCCACGCCCGAGGCCCGCGAGGCTCTGCGCGTGGAGTTGGGACTCAACGGCGGCTATTTTCAACGCTTTTATAATTATATTACGCGGCTTCTCCGAGGCGATATGGGCATCTGCTACGCCACGAACCTGAATGTGGCCACCCGCATCGCGCAGACCTTCCCCAACACCGTAAAACTTGCAACCTTTGCTGTGGTGTTCGCTGTGATCCTTGGCCTCACTTTCGGCGTGATCTCTGCGATCAAGCAGTATTCCTTTATAGATAACATCGTCATGAGCATTTCCATGATCGGCGTTTCCATGCCCTCTTTCTGGTGCGGCCTGCTGCTGATGCTGCTCTTCTGCGTGCAGTTAAACTGGCTGCCCGCCTCTGGCTTTGATTCCTTCGCCTGTGTGATTCTGCCCGGCGTTTCCCTGGGCCTGAACTCCGCGGCGTCCATCGCCCGCATGACCCGTTCCAGCATGCTCGAGGTCATCCGGCAGGATTATATCAGCACAGCCCGTGCAAAGGGCCAGAGCGAGTTCAGGGTCATCATGGACCACGCCCTCAAAAATGCCCTCATCCCGGTCATCACCACGGTGGGCATGCAGTTCGGCCTTCTTCTCGGCGGCGCGGTGCTCATCGAGTCCATCTTCTCCATTCCCGGCGTAGGCAAAATGATGGTGGACGCCATCAAGGCGCGCAACTATCCCATCGTGCAGGGCGGCGTGCTTGTCATCGCCCTTGCGTTTTGCCTGGTCAACCTGGTGGTGGATATTCTCTATGCCTATGTTGACCCGCGCATCCGGTCCCAGTACAAATAAGGAGGAGCAGCAATGAGCGCAATTACAAAGGAACCGAAGGCTGCCGCGAAAAAACGCAGCAAATTGCAGGAAACCTGGCGGCGTTTCAAGAAAAACGGCCGCGCGGTGGTGGGCCTCGGCATCGTGGCGGTGCTCCTGCTCGCAGCGATCCTGGCTCCCATCATCTCCCCTTACGGCCCCAACGAGCAGAATCCCCGCAACCGCCTTCAAGGCCCCTCTGCGGAGCACTGGTTCGGCACGGACGAGCTCGGGCGCGACATTTTGACCCGCATCATCTACGGCGCGCGCATCTCCATGTCCGTGGGCCTCATCGCCATTTGCATCTCCCTTATCGGCGGCGTGGCGCTCGGCGCGATCGCAGGCTATTATGGCGGAACAGTAGATAATGTCATCATGCGCTGCATGGACGTGCTCCTTTCCATCCCCACGATCCTGCTGAACATCTCCATTGTGGCAGCGCTTGGCTCCGGCCTCCAGAACGTCATGATCGCCATCGGCATTTCCAGCATACCGGGTTATTGCCGCATCGTGCGGGCTTCCATCCTTTCCCTTCGGGATCAGGACTTTGTGGAAGCCTCCCGTGCAGCGGGAGCCAGCGACTTTTTCCTCATCACCCGGCACATCCTGCCCAACTGCCTGGCCCCGCTGATCGTGCAGGCCACCCTGCGCATCGGCGCCGCGATCCTCTCCTGCGCCAGCATGAGCTTCCTGGGCCTTGGCATCGTCCCGCCCACGCCGGAGTGGGGCAGCATGCTTTCCACGGGCCGCGATTTCCTCCGTGATGCGCCCCACGTATGTATTTTCCCAGGCCTTGCCATCATGGCTGCCGTGTTCAGCATGAACCTTGTGGGGGATGGCCTGCGCGACGCCCTTGACCCGAAGCTGAAGGACTAAGGAGGAGAGATGCCATGAGCAGCGATAAACTTTTAGAGATCAAAAACCTGACGGTGCATTATGAGTCCTTTGACGCCACGGTACACGCCGTGGAAAACCTGAACCTGTCCCTCCGGCACGGCGAAACGCTGGGCCTCGTGGGAGAAACGGGCGCGGGCAAGACCACCACAGTGAAATCCGTGATGCGCATTCTTCCGGACCCACCGGCCAAGATCGTATCCGGCGAGATCCTCTTTGACGGGCAGGATCTTTTGAAGCTCTCCGGCAAGGAGATGCGCAAGATCCGCGGCAAGCAGATCTCCATGATCTTCCAAGATCCCATGACGAGCCTCAATCCGGTCATGACCGTGGCGGAACAGATTGCGGAAGTCATACGGCTCCATGAAAAATGCAGCAAGAAGGACGCGCACAAAAAGGCTTGCGATATGTTGGAATTGGTAGGTATCCGCCCCGAGCGCGGCTCCGATTTCCCCCACCAGTTCTCCGGCGGCATGAAGCAGCGCGTGGTCATCGCCATGGCCCTCGCCTGTAACCCCCGCTTCCTCATTGCGGATGAGCCCACCACTGCGCTGGATGTGACCATTCAGGCCCAGGTGCTGGAACTGATGAAGCGCCTCAAGGCTCAGTACCGGACCGCCATGATTATGATCACACACGACCTTGGCATCGTGGCGGAAATCTGCGATTATGTCGCCATCATGTACGCAGGCGAAGTGGTTGAATACGGCACCCGGGAACACATTTTCAACCATACTGGCCACCCGTACACCCGCGGCCTGTTTGCCTGCATTCCGGATATTTTTACGGAGCAGAACGAGCTTGAGCCTATCAATGGCTTGACGCCCGACCCCACGCAGCTTCCCGAAGGTTGCCGTTTCCACCCGCGCTGCCCTTATGCTTCGGAGCGGTGCGCCAAGGAGCATCCCGAAAACATAGAACTTGAACCCGGCCATTTTGTCGCGTGCCACCTCGCATGCAACGGAGGGAATAAAAATGTCTGAAACGTTGTTGGAAGTCAAACACCTGAAGAAATATTTTAACACCAAAGGCGGCCTGCTGCACGCGGTGGACGATGTGAGCTTTACCATCGAAAAAGGCGAAACGCTTGGGCTCGTTGGCGAATCCGGCTGCGGAAAATCCACCATCGGCCGTGCGATCCTCCGCCTGCATGAACCCACTTCCGGCGAGGTGATCCTGGATGGGACAGACGTGACGAAGCTCAACAAGCAGGAGCTCAGAGAACTGCGCCGCAAGATGCAGATCGTGTTCCAGGACCCCTACTCCTCCCTGGATGGCCGCAAGAGCGTGTTCGAGAGCATCGGCGAGCCCCTCGTCATCCAGAAAGTCTGCAAGAACAAGGAGGAATATGAAAGGCGCGTCTACGAGCTGATGGAAACCGTTGGGCTTGCGGAGCGCCTCGTGAACGCATACCCCCATGAGCTGGACGGCGGCCGCCGCCAGCGCGTGGGCATCGCGCGGGCGCTGGCGCTGAATCCTTCCTTTCTCGTGCTGGATGAGCCGGTTTCCGCGCTGGATGTTTCCATCCAGGCGCAGGTGCTCAACCTGATGCAGAAGTTGCAGAAAGATCTTGGGCTCACATACCTGTTCATCTCACACAACCTGAGCGTGGTAAAGCACATTTCCGACCGGATCGCCGTCATGTATCTCGGCCGGATGGTGGAGTTTTCGGATTGCCGGTCGCTGTTTGCAAACCCGCTGCACCCATATACCCGCGCGCTGCTGTCCGCAGTCCCCATCCCACGGCTTGACGTCCGCAAGGAGCGCATCCTGCTGGAAGGCGACGTGCCGAGCCCCGTCAACCCCGCGCCCGGGTGTCGGTTTGCCGGCCGCTGCGCCTCCTGCATGGACGTTTGCCGCAAGGATCAGCCGGAACTTAAGGAGATCGAGCCGGGCCATTTTGCCGCGTGCCATCTTCTTGACCAGTAAGAAAGCATTTAGGAGGCATCATAACCACCATGAATACGTTTAAGAAAGTCGTGCTTTCCGGCACGCCGCACGAGCGGGGTGTGACCTACGGCAGGGAATGCGCCGCACCGATCGAACGGACGGTCAGCGATTACACACGCTATTTTGACAATAAGAAAAACCTCTCCTGGAGTTATGCAAAAGAAATGGCGCAGAAGTTCATCCCTGCCATCGCAGCCTTTGCGCCGGATCTGATGGAGGAGATGAAGGGCATCGCAGAAGGAGCCAGCCTTTCCTTTGACGATATTCTTGCTATAAACTGCCGCTCAGAGCTCCTCCGTTTCGACGGCTCCCACGACGGCGGCGCACACGATGGGGATGCGCCGGACGAATGCTCCATCATCGGCGCCATGCCGGAACGCACCGCAAACGGTCATGTGATCACAGCCCAGAACTGGGATATGTACTATTGGGCGGAAGAGCACGGCGTCGTGCTGGAAGTGCTTCAGGATGACGGCCCGGATTATTTCTGCCTCACGGAAGCGGGCCAGCTCGCCCGCTACGGCATGAATCAGGCAGGGATCGGCCTCGCCATCAACAGCCTGCCCCGCGAGATCGAGACAGTCCCCATCGGCGTTCCCAGTGCCGTTGTCCGCCGTAAGTTCATCAGCACGGGAAACTGGGCGGAATGCTTGGATATTCTTTTTTCCATCCACCACATGGCGCCCATGAACTTTCTCGTGTCCAACGGCAACCTTCAAGGGGACATGATGAGCATTGAAGCCGGTGCGGACGGGGCGCAAATCCTCTACCCCGAGGACGGTCTCCTCTATCACACCAACCATTTTCTCTCGCCGGGCCATCTCCTCCACGGCAGAAAAGGAAGCAGCGTAAACCGCTACAACACGCTGCGGCGTTTGCTCAGGGGCAAGGAGAAGATCGGGATCGAGGATATGATCGCCACGCTCAACAGCACCTTTGGCGCACCGGAATCCGTGCTCAATCAACGCAATCCGCGGGATGGTGAGATGGACCAGTGCGCTACGCTGGCCTGCTTCATTATCGACGCTACCGACCGCCGGTTCTGGGTACGAAAAGGAAACATCCGGGAAAATCCTTTTGTGGAATACAAGTGGACGCGGCCGGATAAGATCTATGCCGTTTGGCGGTAAAAATTACAGAACGGTTGCGAGCGATCCTTTCTGGCCGGTTGCAGCCGTTCTCCTTTTTATCAAACAGGCTAAAGCTCCATGGTTTTAGCCTGTTTCTATGTGGCAGCAAATCGGGTATCCAATGAACAAAAATAAGGAAAACGTTTTGCAAAAGGCTAATTTTTCGGGTTCAGAACTATTATGTCCGACAGGTTTTGTTATGCCATACCTATGTTGTTTATTGTTCCTGTGTCGGCACTTCCCCAAATATTTATTTTGTTTTTCGAAGTTAAAGCAGGCATCTGATATGACATTCAGAAAGCACTTCAGTCGCGCACATGGGCGTTCTGGGTGGGAGAAGCACGCTCCCCATGAATGCCGGCCCTCTACGGCCGCATTGTTGGCCAAATGCGGTATTCAGCCGTCCATTATTCAGGCCATCATGCGGCACGCAAAACATTCACAGGCCGCCGAATATACGCATATCGCCACGCCGACAAAAATAGGTACGTCAAAGGCCATTACGAACGCATTACAAACAAAAAAACTAAAATTAGGGCTTTTCTGTGTTAATACACCGGAAAGGATACGCGGCGTGGTAACGCCCGCCCGGCGCGGTACGCCCGGCCAGTATGGACACGACGCAGGTATCGTCGATCAGGCGGATGCCACGGCCAAACCCTTGGCGGAGCTTGACCTGCATTTCGGGGATCGCGATCTCCCGAATGAACGCCGTTACCTCCCGGTATCCATCCATCTGCCCCTTGTGCAGCGCGTCCCTGCGTGGGAAGGGTAGCCGGGGGGATGATCAGCGAGGATACCTGATCGCCAGGATAGTCCACACCCTCCCATTTCGTGTTGAGCAGGACGCTCCCGGTAGAGGAACGGAATGGCGTTGCTGGCACCGAGTCCCCCAGCGCTTGCCGCCATCACGGTAGAAGACGGCGACCTCACCTATCGCCCATGGCGGTGGAATACGATGTGCCAACGGTGGTGGCAACCATTCCGGCGTATTTGCCGGAACCGCACCCGCCCGTGAAAGAAACAGCGCTGACGCTTTCCACTGCGGTACCCTCTGCCGGCGATGTTCCAACTGTGAACGAGATCCAGGGCGATTACGAGAAAGGCTCCGCTTACGGCCGATTCCTTTCCATAAGCTCGTTCAATAATAAGTCAAAGTACCGCAAGGCAGCTAGAAAAATTCCTGTATGCGGATACTTTTCAGTTTCTGCCATGTCTATTCTGTATTGTAAAAAGCAGGGAGATGGCCGAATAAATTTGCACTTTTGTGCAAAAAAATTCCGTGTCACTAGGGCACGGAATAAAAATCACCGGTTCAGCACGTACGAAGCTTCGTGAGAATTCTTTGATGCCGGTCATTTACCGCGAACTTTATTTTTCGAGAAAAGCAAGGATTTTATTATAGAGAAGTTCAATATTGCTGTCTGTGCCGCTAAGATACAAGCGGTCGGGCTGCGATTGCTCAGCGGAACTCCAAGCAGCCCCTTTCACATACACATCCGCGGGGATATCGGATTCTCCTTCGCCTACAAGCGCTAAAATAACATCCGCCCCACAGAATTCAGCCATACGCTGGCATTCATCCTGTACCATTGCGGGCTTGATCCACCAGCAGCACTCTCCACAGTCTTCTCTGTACGTTGAAAACATTAGAGGAAGGAAGTTGTCATGAACAAAATTTGTGGCGATGCCCTGCATAAGCGTTGTTTCGGATTTCCCTAGAAAAAGGAGCACGCAGCGGTTACCGATAGAAGAAACGTCTTTAAAAATGCGAGCGTCACATGGACCAAATAATGGGGGAATCTGGTTGCTTCCAAGCTGTGAGTTTAGGTCCGTAAAAGCCTGTTGAATGCTGTAGGATTGCAACTGCGGATGGATCCGAATCAGTTGAGCAGTGATGACCGGCGCGGCAAAACTATTTGCGACTGGCGTAGAATATAGAGGAACATCTTCCGCCAACCGCAACTCGTGATTGGAACCGGCAGAGAAGTTTATCCAGTTACCGGGGGACGTGTTGGCATGGTACGCACACCCGGTTAGATCTGGATCGACTCGCACCCCGATAACATTGGAAAATGATGCTGGAAAGCTGACATTTCGCCCGTTTTTGCAGGCGGACACAATGGTACATCCTAAAGAAACGGCTTTGTCTACGGTTTGTCGTAATGCGGGAATATCGCTGGCCTGAACGCTCCCCGCACTTAGGTGGATGATTTGAACGCCTGAAGTGGCACACCATTCCAAAGCGCATAGGAGAGCGGAAAGTTCCCCACGCCCATTTTCCGCCAATACCCGAATGCTTCCCAGCTTTACGAAAGGAGCATACTTCCGTATGATCGCGGCGCAGATACTACCGTGGCTATATGGAGAGACAGGCTCATGATTGGGAACAATACCTTTACAGGCATCATAGCGCATATCGAAGCACAGATCCGGTATAGTCAGCGCCGATACACCATTGTCGATAATCGCGATTTGGAGATCCATAGTTCACACCCTGTATTTTGACGCTTGGAGCATATAAAGCTTCGCGTATCGCCCGTCAAGGACCATTAATTCCTCGTGGCTTCCTGCTTCTAAGATGCTGCCGTTTTCCAGCATGAATATGCGGTCCGCCAGATGCACGATACTGAGGCGGTGAGAAGTGAATAAGGCTGTCTTGCCGCAAAACAGCTCCTGCATGCTTTCAAACAGCTCCATCTCCGCTTCAGGATCCAAAGAAGCGGAAGGCTCATCGAAGATGATCATGGAGCATTTTCGATAGACCGCCCGCGCCAAAGCGATTTTCTGCGATTCGCCGCCGGACAATTCAATTCCGTCGGGGCTGAACATGCGGGATAACGGGGTGTCTAAGCCATGTGGCGCTTTGTTCAAGAGCCCTTGGGCCCCAACTTTATGCAGGGCTTCCAGTACGGCGCTGTCCCCACCGTCCGCCATCTCAAGATCGGAGATTTGCACATTATCCCTCATTGAAAAAGCGAACTTATCATACTGTTGGAAAAACGTGCTGAACCCGCGGCGCAGGCTTGCAAGGGTGTATTCCCGGATATCCTTCCCATTTATTATGATCTGCCCCTCCGTAACATCATAAAAGCGCAACAGAAGCTTGATTATAGTGCTCTTCCCGGCCCCGTTGATTCCGATAAGGCAGATCTTCTCCCCGGCCCGAATCTCGAAGGACAGGCCCTTCAATACATCCCGTTCTGTCCCGGGATAACGGAAGCGGACATTGCGAAACTCAATTTGGATATCTCCCTTTAATGTCTCTTTTCCGGTATCGTGCACCCTATTTTCACGGGCTTCAAAGCGCTTAACCGTATTGACCTTCAGCTTGTCCTCATATACGCTGGCAATCGCTCCTATCGCAGATGATAGGCTGGCTACCAAAGTAGCTAGGAGCCCGGAATATAGGGTATAATCGCCAACAGTATTGTTCCCGTCGAAAATGCCTCGGGTGATTATTAACAGCATTATGAATGCGCATGTTTCTGGCATCAACAAGGTCAATAAGGTTGCTGCCAGCTGGCGTTTCATCATCCTTTTTCTTCCTGATATTAAAACGCGCCAAATGCCCTTGTAGCGCTCGAGCAGATAATCCTTTAGGTTGAACAGACGGACGTCGCCGGCAAATACCCTATGGCTGGCCAAGGACTGCAAATAGCTCAGCTTTCGCTCGTCGTTCATATGCCCCAAATGCCATTCGTACAGCGTTTTTGCATACTTCCTGCTGGTGAGAGCAGAGGGTATGGCGGCGATTACCAGTATGATGGGGAAGAACCAGTTTTCTGCGCCCAACATGATGAACGCGCTGGCCAGCGATGCGACGCTGCTGCCGCCAAGGAATATATTCCATATGATGTTCGCCAGTGCCATGGAATCCACCATAGTCGCCTGCATAGCGTCCATATAATCCGGTGCGTCAAAAAACTCCAAATCGATGGTCATGCTTTTTGCCATTAGGCGCATCTGGATCTCTTTTGTGATCAATTCATTATGGATGCTTTGCACATACTGGTTTATTCTGCTGAGCAAGGAGCTGAGGATCCTTGCAAGGCAGATGACCAGCAGCAACAGCAGCGCGTTCATAAAAGCCTGCGGGAGCTGTTGCGCCGCAGCCAATATATCAATGAACCGTTTTGACGCGTACATGCTGGCAAACGGCAGAAAGGCGGTTGCCAAATACACAAGCCCACGCAAAAAGGTATATAAAGGGGACGTTTCCCACGATAGACTTATACAGTACTTTATCGCGGCGGCAAAACTTCGCATATCGTCCTTTTTTGAACCCCTCATAGAAGCGTCCCCCTATTGCCCCGTCATTTTCTACACTGTGCTTCAGCCAGCCTTTTCCTCCAGCAGCACCCCGTCCTTCATGCGGAACACCCTATCGGCCGCCTCGGCAATGGCCATATCGTGGGTCACCACCACCACGCAGTAGCCCCCCTCGTGGGCCAGGCTGTGGAGGATCTCCATCACCCGGTCACCGTTGGCCGTGTCAAGGTTGCCGGTGGGCTCGTCGGCCAGGATCACCCGCGCCCCGCTGGACAGCGCCCGCGCAATCGCCACACGCTGCTGCTCCCCGCCCGAGAGGTTCGCCGGATACCGCTTGTGCTTTTCTTCATCGATATCCACCATGGAAAGCAGCTCTTTGGCCCGCTTTACCGCCTCCCCCTTCTTTACCCCGTTCAGTTCCATCGGGAAGCACACGTTCTCCAGCACGGTCAGCAGCGGGAACAGATGGAACGCCTGGAACACCATGGCGATCCGCTCCCGGCGGCATTGGTCGAGATCCAACCTCGCGTAATCGTCCCCGTCGATATACACGCTGCCCACCATTGGTTTATCCAGGCCCGCCATGATGGACAGCAGCGTTGTCTTGCCGCTGCCCGACGGCCCGATCACGGCGCTCACCAGCCCGTCCTCAAACTCGCAGCACACATCCTTCAGCACATCCCTGTCCCCGTTCTTATAGCGGTAGCTTACCTCTTCCACTTTCAGCATTTTAGCGCTCCTTTCCATTATAAGATCGAATTCATGGGAACTTGTTTCGTTCTATTCCTTCACCTGCAACAGCTCCATGGGCTTGCGGCGGGTGACGGCCATTGCGCCGAAGTAAGCCCCCAGCAGCGTGCCTAGAAGATACAGCCCTGCGCACAAAAGGGAATCCACGGAAAACACCTTTGCCGCATCCCCTTGCAGCAACAACAGGCCGAGGAACCCCAGCAGGAGCCCCGGCAGACACAATAGTCCCTGTTGGGCAGTGAACATGGCCCGTATCCGGCCCTTGGGGACGCCCAGTGCCCGGAGGGCCGCCGCTTCCCGCGCGCTTTGGAAGACCAACAGCAGGCTAAGCCCTGCGCCGATCAGCGCCACGAGCGCCAGGGCCACGGGGTAGAGGATGGACAGCAACCGGATATTCTCCTCCATGGGGGCGATGGCCTCTTTTAGCTCCTCGTCCCACAGCAACAGGCGCAGCCCCTGCAAGCCCGCGCTTGAGTTGCTCACGATCCGCTTGGCTTCCTCTTCGAATGCGCCCAGCTCCCGGTTCCTGCTTGGGTCTATGGTGAAGCGCACCACGGAATAGCAAAACTCCTCTGTCTCTTTCTCTTCCGCAAGCGACGCCAAAGTGGACAGCGGGACGAGGAAAGCGCCCTTGGCTTCCCCCATCGTCTGCTTTTCGCTGTATGATCCCGCCATGACGACGGAGACCGTCGCGCTGCCACCGCCTTCCACGCTTACGGAAACCTGCAACTTGGAGCCATAAGGCACCCCGAACTGCGCCGCGGCAGAAGCCGGCACGATCACGGGGAATGCCCGCTCTGTGCTCCACTCCCGCTCGAATATATTGCTAGAAGATCCAAAAAACGAAAGCTCGATCTCCTGTCCCTCCAGGAACGTATCGAGATCGCTTATGCCGTAAAGAGGCACTTCCAGGATGAAGCGTTCATCGTTCACAAGATCCTCATAGGTGGGATGCCGTATATCCACGGGGCCTACGTTTTGCAGCTTCATGGCCGCTTCCAGATAGATTTCCCGAATCATACCGCTTTGGAGCAATGCATCCACGGTCCTCTGGCGGATGATGGCCCCGGCTACGCTGCTCGACACGCTGAGGGTGGAATCCGCCTGGATGATCTCACCCTCGACAATGGTAGTCGCATACAGCCGGTCGATTTCGGCCTCGCTGCGCGCCATGGCATCCCGCATGGCTCCCATGGCCAGCAGCACTGCCAGCGCCAGCGCACCGCACAGCAGGCTCCTGCCCCAGGAGCGCACCGCATACCGCAGCGGGAACCGCATCGCGGCCGCAAACCCGCGCCCCGTGCCGCGGGGTGCGGCAGGCTGCCATTCCACCGTTTTCGCGGGCGCGCTGCCCCCTGTGGCCAGCTTTGTGGGCGCGGGAGCGGCTCCTTCCCGTGCCGGGGTGGGGCGCGCCCGCTTCGCCTTCACCGCAACGCCCTGCAGCAGCTCCAGCACCGGGCGGTGGGTCAGCGTCAGCAGCCCCGCCAGCAGGAACAGGGCATACGCAGCCAGAGCGGCCCCAATCAGCCCCAAAAGCCACTCAGCAGGAAGAGAGACAGCAACCTTCCCCCCCTCCGCCTCCACCGTGGAGAGCGTCTCCGCCGCCTTGTTCAAGGCGTATTGCCAGGACAGGCCACCGCCCAGGGCAACCCCAACGAAACCTAGCAGCGCACCGGGCAAGAGCAGGCCCCGCGCCGCCTTGCCGGAGGGTACCCCCAGCGCCCGGCATACGGCGAACTCCCGCCGCCGCTGCCGGAGGTATACGAACGCCGCGAGCATAAGCCCGACCAGGAGCACCGCCCCGAAGATCCCCGCGCTCATGGCCGTGGATTGCCGGATCGGCCTCACCGACGCCCAGAAGTTCTCCGCGTTGTGCTCCACAAATTCGATCCGAACCCCCAGTGCGTCGAACGCCGCGCGCGTTTCAGCCATGAACACGCTCTCGTGCTCCGTGGAATCCAGCACAAAGCTGTATCCCGCTGGATAGTATGCCGAGCCATACCCTTCCGGCACACAGGAATCCGGGACATAGATCCGAGAGGAATCCATTGTCAAATGAAAATCCCGCAGATCGCTGAACAGGCCTACGATCTCAAACTCCGCCGAATGGGTCTCGAACTCCTGCCAACGATCCTTTGCTTCATCCGTGATGCTGCCGTTAAATTGAAGAGAGGGCTCCATATTCCGGAAGGTCAGGTTCAGCGTATCCCCTATGGTCAGGCCGCGCGTTTGCGCGAACTCGTCGCGCACCACGCAGACGCAACGCTGCTCCAGGTCGTCCTCCCGGTTCAACCACCTGCCCTCCGTCAGGTAGTACGTGCGGGATGCCTCCTGCATCTCGGGGATGGCGCTCATGTCCTTGGTGCGATAAACGGACATGGCATGCTGGTTGATATCCGCAATCTCGATTGCGTTCTTCAGCTCCGCATACTTCGGGGCGGAAAAGTCCACGCTCTCCCCTGCCGCCATGGGGAGGAACCATGCGTCCAGCCCGTCCAGAGGCTTCATGATGAGCTGCTGCTTCGCGCGCAGCCATGCTCTGTTGGAGGATTCCTTATCCTGGATCGTCCAGGGGGAATAATATGCTTTTATAAAGTACCGCTCCCCGATCTGGAAACCCGAGAGGGCGCTGCCGTCCTCGCCTTCATCCAGGAGGAAATACAGCGTAGCGCTATCCCCTGCCCCAACGTATTCGGGGTAGCCGGCTTCCACCGCGTCCACCGCAAAGCAGTAGCGGTACATGGACCCGTTGAAGCCGCCGATAAGGCCGGTGACCTGGTTGACCGCCACCGGCCCCTCCATAAGCGTCCCGTAAAGATACACGTCGCTGGTATGGATACCCCGGGGATACACAGCGCCCCAGTAATCGCTGGAACACCCATCCAGATCCGCATTGTAAACGCCCTCCATCTCAGCGGGGCAGCCCTTGCGTTGATCCTCGAAGGCGATATATGGGTTTTCGGACAGCAGCGTTTTTACGCGATCCTCGTCGTACTTCTCCCCATCGATCACCTCCACGGAACCGATAGAGCGGTAATAGCCGCCCAGCCGTTCCGCTTCCGTGTTGACAATAACGTATTCCGCTGCCCTTGAAACAAACGCGAAGGACAGCACCGCAATAAATGCCAGCAGCGCCAACGTGCGCACCGGCTGGCGGAGAGTGGACTTCAATATACTGGTCATAAGGCGACCCTCCTGTAAAGAAAGAATTATTATCCCCAGCGCTTCTTTGTATTGCTACGATTGTATCCATTTACTGCTGTTGTGCCGACAGTAGCAGGTCAGTTGCTAAACAGCGTGAGGGTTAATCAAACCCCTATGCGTGCCCGCGAACAGACTTTACATAACAGCCTGGTTTGCAAGGGCTGGATTATAGGTATTGTATGCTGAATTATACGAAGCATTAGAGTCTCTTAACGCAACATTATTTTTTTCGGCTTGAGAGAGACTACTTTGACAAATACAACTGCAAGAGCAGTTGCATGAACAGGAAGCATCTAGGCAAATGCATGCATATGCCTCTACGGAGTCTCTAGAATTCTTCTTTTTATTCAAACGCATCAAACTCCACCTTCTTTCTATAAATCTGGTCGGCACAACAGCAATTTTTATACGAATCGCACGTAAAGGTTTAATGAAATAAGCTCTTTAGCTGGAAACGACCGCATGCTTAAAGCACGATAACAAGTTCCAGAACCTTGCGGCTACTGGCTTTCATCAACAAAAAAATTTTCTAGTATTGCTGCGATATTGTTCAATGTGCTGAACCCATACCCTTCTAAAAGCTCTCTGCCTATGCGGACGGAAAAGGCCTTTTCCAGCTCTAGAAACAGATAAGTCAAATCCACCGCAGAAAAGCGGAAAACACTTCCCGTCAGAGGTGCATCCCAACAGTCCGCAGCAAGCTGTTCTTCCGATATGCCGAACTTGCCAGCCAACACGTCCGCTATTTTTTGCCTAATGGCTTCATGGCTCATGGTCATATATTCAGCCTCCCTAACATCACAATATGTTCTCAAAAAGGGATTCATAAAGTCCTCGGGGACCATGGGAGACCACATCAAATAGCGGTATCCTTGATTTGCATGCTTCCCTTTCAAGCTGCGCCTGAACCTCTTTCAGGTCTTCGTGGACGACCGACACCTGATTTGTTTGTAAAATCTGGGCCGAGTCAACAACTGCGTTGCTGATATGGGCGGCAGCTATTGGCGCGCCCAGCCGGTATTCAAAGTCTTTGCTCAGCATCTCTAAAAGGTCGCCAACGCCCAGGTCGCAAGGCGTACAGCATACCAGATAGTCCGGCGCAACGGCTTGGCACAGCATATAAGTTAGAATCCCAAAGCCGTTCGGTGCAAAGTTGTTGAAACGCATCAAAGCGTCCGGTGCTTCAAGCAGGATGACATCTGGTAATTCGTCGTGCTCCAAATCCTGAAGAAATAGATTGAGTTTTAGAATTTTTTGGTCGATAGCAGCTTCGGATTCATTAAAAATATGACTTATGCTATGGAATCCAAAAATTCTTCCCAAAGTCTGTTTTGAAACCACCAACGGATATAGGTTTGTTTCCCGCATACAGGCTCTGATTCCCATCAAAACCTCTAAGACGTCAGCTTCTTCAACCAGCCCGCCTACGAGAATGACCGGTGTTTTTAACAAGGTATACTTGCCGGCCTCTTTGCCTGCCAAAGGAGACGTCTTTTCTGTGAGCAAGCGTATTTTCTCAGGGTGCAATCTACTCATGGCCAGGATTTGTTCGGGAATCTTAACCATACTTTCATCAAAATATAACACCCTTTTCTCGGCGGCAATTGCAGCCTCGGCAACTTCTGATAGCATCGCGTCGTTTACAATAGGTTTCTCTGGTCTGGTGAGCATTAGGACATCCCATGACGGATCCGCAACGTCTATTATATCCGTTACGATCAAACCCATATCGGGGTGGTTACAAGCGTATGCGGAATCCTTCCCACCTAAACCCAAACCGGGTGGAGAGATCAGCTTGGAGATCGTGTATTCTTTCTGTAGCGTTTCAAAATATTTAACAATCGGCAAAAGCTCGGCGCAATATGGATATATGGCAACAGGTATTCTCATGGTCGCATTCCCCCATTATCTCTGCATCCGCATTTGGTTAGCATAGTATTGTGGTATCTCTTTTTGCAATAGATGCTGACGAAACTTACTGGATGCGTTGGCTCTCGATTCATTGCAGCAAGAAAGCTTTGCCTCAGCCGATAGGCAAGCCGTTCCATCGTCCGCTTTTTTCGCACAAAGGGTGCAGTGTCTGAATGCCCAGCATCGCTTGCAGTAGGCTTCTGTAAGCGCACATACGTTTAGGATTTTATCAGCCTTTTTTACGTCAAGACCAGCATCCAGCGTACCGATACACATCGCGGGAGACTTCTCGCTTACGCGTTCACACGGAAATAATTGCTCATCCACATTCACAAACAGCCGAAGCTGCCCAGGAATACAGGGCCCCGACGCCGCATCAACTGCGTTTAGCGGCCGCCCGTGTTCGATTTCCATGTATTCTTTTTTCGAGGTCATCAACGATTTGGAAGCGATGGGGGACAAGTTTTCTTTTGGATAACGTCCATATTCCGCTAAAATCGCCAAAAAACGTTGATATTCAAACTTCCAAACATATTCTTCCGATATCTCTTTTTCCCCTAGCGCTGATGGCTCGCGTTCAACAAGCGATGCTTGCAGGCTCAAACGTTTCAATTCAGAATCATCCATACAGATTTCATTGATGCAATCGAAGTCGTTTTGAGGATCCATTACCATGCTGATCTGTAGCTTATTCGCATACTCTGGAGCGATTTCCCGAATTCTTCGCACGCGGTCTACAACCTTATCAAAGGTGCCGGACCCGTCAGCAAAGACCCGGTTCGAATCATTGATTTCCTTCGGTCCGTCCAAGCTGATCATGAGTGAGACATCATGTTCTCTGAAAAAAAGTATCATTTCGTCCGTGAGTAGTGTCCCGTTTGATGTGATGCTATAAGTTAACTCTTTACCTTTGAAGCGCGCTTGACTATAGCTGACAATTTTCTTGATCAGATCAAATTCCAAAAGCGGTTCTCCGCCGTAAAAGCCTATATTAACCTTGGGGTTATCCACTGAGTGATCCCTTAGAAAGTCCACTGCTTTCTTGGCCGTTTCCCAGCTCATACGCTTTGTTGAATGACTTCGCTGGTGGGGGTTGGCTTCCTCGGAATATATGCAGTATTTACATCTAAAGTTGCAGTTCTGGGTAAGCTGCAGCGTTATCTTCTCCAATTTTCGGTCTAGAAAATATTTCAAATGCCTGGTATATGGGTGCCGTAGCTCCTCAAGTACGGTATTTTCCGCCAAATATCCTGCTTTGCGAAGCTCCTGAATTTCTTCTGGAACTGGAGGTGGGGGATCATTGCATTCGAGCAGGGCCCGCAGATATTGAAACGAGCGCTCAGTGATCTCAAATAGTTCATTTTTGTTGGTATCAAAGCAATAATAGCTGTTGGGGGTAGAGAATAAAGCCACGATAGGTACTTTCATAATATAGGTTTCCTTCCTCCGTTATTGATTTTTCCTTGTAAATGCTGTCGCGTGTGCTGGATCCTATGTGGCGAGTAAAAAATAATTAGTATAAGCATATCAGCTTACAGTACTGTTGTCAAGGAGGAAAACCTGTAACCTAGTGTTTGCAAGGACAACTATGAAACGGGAACCAACCATAAAGTTATTTAGGGGGGAGTGTGAAGGGGGCGCCAATCCGTTCCCGAAAAAGGGCAGACTTCCCCCACGTATGTTGTGCGAACGAAATTTTTATATTTGATTTTGATCGCAGTGTAAAACGTTGCAATTGAAAACAAATTGAAAACCGGGGGCAAGGAGCGGTAAAAGGTATGCAAAAAGCTCCGGAATTCGGTGACGAACCTCGGCGTCCGAAGCGGAAAAGGCTGTTTTGCGGTTTCTTCCCGTCCATATCTACGGTGAACCGTTCGTGGCGCGAACGCTCTTGAGAAACGAAAAAGCCCAGACAACATCTGGGCTTTTCGGCACTATACCTTTTTTGTGCATTAATTTGGCACCCGGTAGGGGAGTCGAACCCCTGTTCCCGCCGTGAGAG
>OHPB01000912.1_pt1 | contig 17390 bp, 14 predicted proteins | sample 1577621 | NCBI WGS metagenome assembly OHPB01 (sample SAMEA3879577, study PRJEB24766) | human gut metagenome | biome: human-associated habitat; feature: feces | place: USA | collected 1985/1987 | reverse complement strand
GCACCTTGTTGGAGGATGCCGCTGCCTATGAACAGATGAGCAAGGCCGTGAATCCTTATGGTGACGGACTGGCCTGCGGAAGGATTGTTGAAACTTTGAAGTAAAGTTTTATTTATAAATTATATTGGTATGAAAGCATGTTTTATGGGGCTGGGCTACATCGGTTTGCCTACGGCCATTATCGCTGCAAAACACGGCGTTCAGGTAACAGGAGTTGATATCAATCCCAAAGTGGTGGAAATGACCAATCAGGGAAAGCTGCACATCATCGAGCCGGGTATGGAAGAGATGCTCCAGGAAGTGGTGAAGAGCGGCGCATTGAAGGCATCGACCACACCTGTAGAAAGCGAGGCTTACTTTATGGTAGTGCCCACGCCGTTCAAGGGTAATCATGAGCCCGACATCTCTTATGTCGAAGCTGCTACCCGTGCAGTATTGCCGCTGTTGAAGGAAGGTGACCTGTATGTGATTGAGTCCACTTCTCCTGTAGGAACCACCGACAAGATGAAGCAACTGATTTTTACCGAGCGTCCGGAACTGGAAGGAAAAATTTATATTGCCTATTGTCCGGAACGTGTATTGCCCGGTAACGTCATCTATGAGCTGGTACACAATGACCGTGTTATCGGCGGTATGGATGAAGCCTCCACGACCAAGGCCATTGAATTCTACAGCCAGTTTGTGCAGGGCACGCTTCACCGCACGAACTGCAAGACGGCAGAAATGTGCAAACTGACCGAAAATTCCAGCCGTGACGTACAGATTGCTTTTGCCAACGAGCTTTCACTGATTTGCGACAAAGCCGGTATCAACGTGTGGGAACTCATTAATCTGGCCAATAAGCATCCGCGGGTGAACATCCTGCAGCCTGGTTGTGGGGTGGGTGGTCATTGTATTGCGGTTGACCCTTATTTCATTACTGCGGAGTTCCCCATGGAATCGAAGATTATCGCTGCTGCCCGTGAAATCAACAACTACAAGAGCTTCTGGTGCGCAGAGCGTGTGCAGAATGAGATGCTGAAGTTTGAGTTGGCGCATCATCGCAAGCCTTGTGTGGCTATGATGGGTTTGGCATTCAAACCCAATATTGATGATTTGCGCGAATCGCCGGCCAAGTATATTGTCACCAAGGTTATGCAGAGTTGCAACAATGCTAATATCTTGGTGGTAGAGCCGAATGTGGAAACTCATAATGTCTTTAAGCTGACTAACTACAAAGAAGCTTACGAAAAAGCGGATATTGTGGTGTTCCTGACCGCACACGATCCGTTCAAGACCTTACCTTATGCACAGGATAAAATAATATTGGATTTTTGTGGCATTTTTAAGAGATAACTCTTATGGATAAAGTTTTAGTTACAGGAGGTGCCGGATTTATCGGTTCTAATTTATGCGAACATCTGTTAAGTAACGGATATTCTGTGGTATGTTTAGATAATTTTGCTACAGGGCATATTGAAAATTTACTTCCTCTCATTGATAAGTATCCTAGTACGTTCAAACTTATTGTAGGAGATATACGAAATATGGAGGATTGCCGAAAAGCATGTGAAGGTGTCAATTATGTAATGCATGAAGCAGCATTGGGCAGTGTACCACGTTCTATCAAGGACCCAATAACCACCAATGATGTAAATATCGGCGGATTTTTGAATATGCTGGTTGCTGCGCGCGATGCTGGTGTAAAACGGTTTATTTTTGCCGCAAGCAGTTCTACTTATGGAGATAGTAAGTCTTTACCGAAAGTTGAAGATGTGATAGGGCGTCCATTGTCTCCATATGCAATAACGAAATACGTTGATGAGTTGTATGCTGATGTTTTTGCCCGTACATATGGAATAGAATATATCGGGTTAAGGTATTTCAATGTGTTTGGTAGACGACAGGACCCGAATGGCGCTTATGCTGCTGTTATTCCTTTGTTTGTGAAAAAGTTCATGGCGCATGAATCTCCTAATATCAATGGAGATGGTGAGTATAGCCGCGATTTTACCTATATTGATAATGTGATTCAGATGAACATGTTGGCTCTGACTACCCAAAATCCTGAGGCTGTAAATCAAATTTATAATACGGCTTTTGGTGAACGCACAACCTTAAATCAATTGGTAGACTATTTAAAAAAATATCTGTCAGAGTTCGATTCCCATATTGCAATGATTGAACCAACGCATGGCCCAAATCGAGCTGGAGATATTCCTCATTCCTTAGCTTGTGTAGACAAAGCAAAGAATTTGTTAGGATATGCTCCAAAATATTCTATGCAGGCAGGCTTAAAAGAGGCTGTTAAATGGTATTGGGAAAATTTGAAGTAAACAAATACTTTTTACTAATATGGAAAAGAAGAAAATTTGTGTAATTGGTTTGGGGTATGTTGGTTTGCCCTTGGCTCGGCTTTTTTCAACAAAGTATCCTACCATTGGCTTTGATATGAACCCTAGTCGTGTAAAAGCTTTGATGGAAGGGCATGATGCCACATTGGAAGTGAGTGATGCCTTACTGCAAGATGCAATAGATAATCATGGATTTGTGTGTACTTCTGATATTGAACAAATTCGTGATTGTAATTTTTATGTTGTCGCCGTCCCTACTCCTGTAGATGAAAATAACAATCCTGATTTATCTCCGCTGTATGGTGCAAGTACGACCGTTGGTAAAGTCATCAGCAAAGGGGATATTGTTGTATATGAATCAACAGTTTATCCGGGTGTTACGGAAGATGAATGTATACCTGTAGTAGAAAAGGTATCTGGCTTGAAGTTCAATGAAGATTTTTATGCGGGTTATTCTCCTGAGCGTATAAATCCGGGTGACAAGTTGCATACCGTTGAAAAAATCAAGAAGGTAACTTCAGGTTCTACGCCGGAGATTGGAAAAATTGTTAATGAAGTGTATGCATCCGTTATTACGGCCGGGACACACTTGGCGCCAACTATGAAGGTTGCAGAAGCAGCAAAAGTGATTGAGAATTCACAGCGTGATATTAATATTGCTTTTGTAAATGAGCTTTCTAAGATTTTTACAAAAATGGGGATAGACACGCAAGATGTGTTAGAGGCTGCAAGTACAAAATGGAATTTCTTGCCGTTCAAGCCGGGACTTGTCGGTGGGCACTGCATAGGCGTGGATCCTTATTATTTGGCACAATGCGCTCAACGTCACGGTTACAATCCGGAAATTATTCTTGCAGGAAGGCGCATGAATGACGGTATGGGCGAATATGTTGCTACTGAAACAGTGAAACATATGCTTAAGAAGGGAATTCAAGTATTGAATTCACAGATTTTAATCATGGGATTTACATTTAAGGAAAATTGTCCTGATGTTCGGAATACCAAAGTAATAGACATTTACAAAACCTTGAAAGAATACAATGTAAATATAACAGTTTTTGATCCTTGGGCGAATCCCGATATCGCTAAGCATGAATATGGTATTGATGTAGTAAATGAAGTTCCGACGATTAAGGCAGATGCTTTAATTATGGCAGTTGCTCATAATGATTTTAAGACTATTGATATACAAAATCTTGTAAAGCAGAATCATGTAATTTTTGATGTGAAAGGTGTTCTGCCAAAAAACATTGTAGGAGCAAGGCTTTAATTCTTTTATTTGCGAATGTGGTAGCAATGATATGTTACCGCATTCGCGAATAAGTGATGAATTTTTGCAAGTGAGATAACTTTAATAAGATTCAAATAGCTGATGTTTTCTCGTTAGAGATTAATTTTCGCTGAGATTAATCTAATTCCAAACAAGTTAATATCGCATAATAAAAAGCACAAAAACGTTATAATGGAAGTAAACGCTAAAGTAATAAATGCTACAAAATGGTCTGCAGTTACAGAAATTGCCGCTAAATTGATTGCTCCATTTTCAACCATCGTTCTTGCTCGTTTATTGACTCCTGAAGCATTTGGAGTTGTAACGACTTTAATGATGATTATTACTTTTGTGGAAATTTTTACAGATGCTGGATATCAACGTTTCATAATTCAACATGAATTTACAGATGAGCAGGAAAAATATGATACAGCAAATGTGGCTTTTTGGTCTAACTTTGTTATGAGCTTGCTCATATGGGGGGCAATATGCATATTCCGTGATTCGATTGCTATGCTTGTAGGAAATCCCGGATTAGGGAATGTAATCGCTATTGCATGTGTATCTATACCATTGGCAGCTTTTTCTAGTATTCAGATGGCCTTATATAAGAAGGATTTGAATTTTAAAACGTTGTTTTATGTACGGATTATTTCAATTTTAATTCCAATTTTTGTTACAATTCCATTAGCATACTTCTTACGTTCATATTGGGCTTTAGTCATAGGTACAATAGCAATTAATGTGTCAAATGCAGTTATTCTAACTTATAAATCAAAATGGAAACCCACGTTTTATTATAGCTTTAAAAGACTAAGAGAAATGTTTTCATTTTGTTCATGGACTGTCTTAGATACTATATTGGTATGGGCTACTGCATATATAGATATTTTTATTGTAGGAATAGTATTAAATGAACATTTTCTAGGCCTGTATAAGGCCTCTATTACTACTGTTGGTCAAATTACAACCTTGATTTCAGCTAGTGTATTACCTGTGATGATGCCAACTTTTTCAAAATATCAGCATGATTTAGAATCATTGCGGAATGTACTTTTGAATTTTCAAAAGTATACGGCTATTATTTTATTACCGTTAGGCGTCGGCATATTTATGTTCAGCGATTTGATTACAAAATTATTATTGGGAGAGCAATGGATGGAAGCTGCTGGATTTATTGGGATCTGGGGTTTAATGGAAGTTGTAACAATAATATTTTCTAGATTTTGTAGTAATGTCTATCCAGCAATAGGAAAACCCAACATTTCAGTAATAGTTCAAATTTTACATTTGATCTTTTTACTTCCGGCAATTTATTGGTCTGTGCAGTATGGTTTTACTTCGCTGTATTGGACAAGATCGTTGATGAGGTTACAGGGTGTTGTAGTAAATGTGATATTTGTATATATTTTTATTAAACTATCGTTTATTAAACTGTTAAATAATATTTTACCAGAGATTATTGGATGCTTGGCCATGTTCTGCTTAGGTAAGTATCTATTAACTTTGAATGATGATATTATAATGCAGTTCTTTTATATCATATTGTGTGTAGTAACTTATTTTTCTATTATAATTTGTATACCTCAGGAGAGGCGGATAATTATTCCCATTCTAAAAATAATAGATGAAAAGATAAAAAAATGGATCAAATAGAGAAAATAAAAGAGATTTTGTATGCGAGGAACTACGATAAATTTATTAAATTACTTTTATATTGGATTAACGCTTTTGTGGCAACCACTTCAAAATATAATAATTAGAATTGATGGGAAAGGGAGAACACTTGTTTTGGGGACATTTGTAATCCTATTCTGCAACTTGAGTAATAATAAGTTCAGAGATTTGCTTAAAACAAGCCCATCGATATTTTGGTTGTTACTATGTGTGTATGCTGTGATAAATTTATTTTTTTGTGGATATCACAATACCAGCCTACCGTTTTTTTATTTTGCAGTGGTCTACGTTTTTATCCCATGCATTATCATGCTTGTTGTTGCTTACGAATTTCAGAAGGACTCATATAAAATAGTGAAGTTTTTGCTATTAATATTAATTATATATGTGACCTTGGGACTACTTGGAGATAGGGCAAGCAATAATGCAGATTCGCAAAGAATGGGCGGAACATTAGGGAATATTTTGGCACTAAATTCTATATTTATTATACTATTTGCAGGTATACTTAAATCCTGGAAAAAAATGAGCTTAACGAAGTTTGTTGTGCTCACTGTGATAGCTATGTTGTCTCCAATCTTTTTGGCAACACGAAAAGCATTTGCCGCGGCTCTAATCGTTTTGATGTCAGTATTCTTTTCTTTGTTTATTCCCAATTTGAAAATTACGTTTGCAAACCTATTGAAGTTAATCTTACTTATAAGTAGTATGTATCTTACAGCAACTTTAATTCTCGATTATACCTATATAGGCGAGCGTTTTTCTAATGTAGCTGAGGTTGCAAGTGATTTTGGCGCAGGAGATAATTTGTTCCTTCAAATGATGGGAGATCGCGCTTATTTCTATATTCGAGGATATGAAGTTTTTCAAGACCACATGTTAACGGGAATTGGCTTAGGAAATTTCCAGCATTTGACAGACTCATATAATGTGTTACATACTGAATATATGGTTCAGCTATGTGAAAATGGAATAGTTGGGACTGTATTGTTCGTCTGTTTTTATCTCTATATTCTAGTAAAATTGATTTCTATGCTTAAAAAAAATCCTCAAATGAACAAAATAACGATTATAATGCTTGGAGCTTTTTTGGCTATAGTGTTTATAAATTTTACGGCTTGGACATATTCTTTTCCAATTTATTTCTCTGTATTTGGAGTAATCATAGGGTATATAAAAAAAGGAAGTATATAACTTGTAGGTCAGGTCTCCTTAACATCATCATTTTTGCTTCTCTAAGTCTTTTTTGAAATAAAAATTCTATAAACATAACATAGAGTATTTTATCATTAATAAAAGTAACGTGTGTAAATTTATTGATTATGAGAATTGCGATTAATCATGTAAAAGGTTCTTTTTCGGAAAGATGGATCATGTTTTGCAAAAAAAACAAAATTCCATATATTTTAGTGAATGCATATGACAGTAACATTATAGAGCAGTTAAAAGAATGTGATGCTTTTATGTGGCCTGTTTCACATACGAATTATCGTGATATGTTGTTTGCCAAATCATTATTAACGTCTATAGATAATATCGGAATTAAAGTTTACCCTAATGTTAATACGATTTGGCACTTTGATGATAAGATTGCTCAAAAGTATTTGTTAGAAAGTATAGGGGCTCCATTAGTACGAACATATGTTTTTTATGATAAGGACACCGCTATTTCTTGGGCAAAAAAGGCATCATTTCCAAAAGTTTTTAAGTTAAAAGGTGGTGCTGGTGCTGCAAACGTAATGTTGGCAAGAACTTACGAAGAGGCTGTGAAGTTGATCAATAAATCATTTAGATCTGGTTTCCTGCAATATAGATGGCGAGAACAATTAAAGGAGAATTATCGACAGTTCAAAAACAAAAAAGTTGGATTAAAATCGTTGATCAGACCAATATACTATGGACTAATAAAAAGGCATGCTACTGAATTTAGTCATTTGCATGGTAAGGAAATAGGATATTCATATTTTCAAGATTTCATAGAGGGTAACGAATTTGATATAAGAATATGTGTTATTGGTGAACGTGCGTTTGGGTTAAAAAGGCAAACTAGGAAAAATGATTTTAGGGCATCAGGAAGTGGTTTGATTGTATATGAAAAGGAACAAATTGATGAACGGTGTGTTCAAATAGCTTTTGAAGTAAATCAAAAACTAAAGATGCAATCTGTTGCATTTGATTTTGTTTTTTCTAAAAAGAACGAACCGTTAATTGTTGAAATAAGCTATGGCTTTATGGCGTCAGCTTACGATGCTTGTGAGGGATTTTGGACAAGCGATTTACGTTGGCATCCTGGTAAAAAATTTGATTTTTGTGGTTGGATGGTTGAGAATCTTATAAAATCATAATATAGAATCATGAAAGTTTTCTTTTGGACGAATTTTATTGATAAATTATATCAAAATGATGGAATTGTGGGCGGTATTGGAGTTCAGATGTCTTTTTGGGCAAAAGAATTTGTGAAACATGACTGGAAAGTATTTACCTTTGCAAATAAAAGATATCAATATGATGGTATAACTTTTTTAAAGTTATATAATATAAGGTATTTAAGCTATTTTATCGAGATTTTATTGTCAATTGCATATTTGTTATATTTTCGTCCCCAATTAATTTGTATACGGGGTGCCTCAAGGAGTTTATTCCACCTGTCAATACTATCTAAAATATTTTCTGTAAAATTAATTATGTTTGGGGCAAGTGATACGGATTTTATTCCTGGAAAAGAGTTAATCAAAAGTAATTTGCATAGGAAAATGTATCAGTGCGGCTTAAAAATGACCAAATATGTAGTTGCTCAAAATGAGTGCCAGCGCAAACTTTTAACGAAACATTATAAAGAAGTGAGGACTTGTATTATTCCCAATATATGGGTGTTGCAAAAGAGTTCATTCGTAGAAAAAGATATTGACTTTTTATGGGTTAGTAATATTCGGGAATTGAAACGTCCTGAATGGGTGGTAGGACTAGCTAAAAGAAATCCTCAGTATAATTTTACAATGATAGGAGCTAATTTAGATAAAGATTTGTATAAAAAATGCGAGGAAGAAGCATCGAAATTGAAAAACTTGTTTTTCCTAGGCAGAAAGTCATTTGCTGAAGTAAATACATATTTTAATAGAGCAAAATGTTTTTTATGCACATCCACTATCGAAGGATTTCCAAATACTTTTTTGCAATCGTGGTCTAATTATATTCCAGTAATTTCCACATTTGATCCAAGTGACGTGTTGAAGAAAAAAAGTATAGGCTTTTATGCGGAAAATTTTGAGGATTTAAATAAGTATGTGAGTGAAATGATGGAAAATAAAAACACTTATTTATGGATGCAAAATAATATAGAAACCTACTTTGATAAGAATCATAATTCTGCGATAATGTATTTTAATTTAATAAGGTCTTTTGATATTATATGAGAATTCTTCAAATAGTGTATTCATTAAAATTGGGAGGTGCAGAGCGTTTCGTCGTGGATTTATGTAATGCACAAGCTTCTGATACGAAAAATGAGGTGTACCTGCTAACGATATTAGATGATAGTTTGTATGAGGCACCAAATTATTATCATGATTTGTCAATGAATGTTCAATATAGATGTGTAAATGCAAAGAAGGGGGGTAGTCTTTATACGATATTTTCTATTTGCAGATACATCTTGAGGATTAAACCAGATATAGTTCATCTACATAGTAATTTGATTCTATTATATTTGCCAGCTCTGTTTTTAAGTAGGGCAAAATATGTGCATACGTTACATAGTTTAGCTGATAAAGTAATTTTTAATAAAAGGTTCAAGAACTTTCAACGTTTCTTATATAGAAAGCGAGTACTTCCTGTTACCATTTCTGATTTATGTTATAAATCATTTATAAAGTATTATAAGTTAGATCGAGTTGTAAATATTAATAATGGCCGGTCACCAGTAAAAACTACAGATAAAATAGAGAGTGTAAAACAGGAAATAAGTACTTATGCTCTTCCAGATATTCCAATTTTTATTCATGTTGCAAGGTGTTCTCCAGAAAAAAATCAGCAGTTACTGTTTCAAACTTTTAATGAATTAAATAACGAAGGTATTCGGTTTCTTCTGCTTGTGTTAGGAGGTGGTTTCCAAGATTATATTAAGAAGAACATGTGTTCATCAATAAAAATACTAGGCCCTAAAAATAATGTTGGAGATTATCTTGCTTGCTCTGAGTTTTTTGTATTGTCCTCGCGGTGGGAAGGTTTGCCGATATCATTATTGGAAGCAATGTCACAAGGGTGTATTCCTATTTCAACTCCTGCGGGTGGTGTAGTTGATGTTATAGAAAATGGGGTAAATGGATACATATCAAAGGATGTAGATAAAGATAGTTTTAAAGCAACAATAAAATTAGCGCTTAAAGAACGTGGTACTATTACGAGAGAGCTAATAAAGAAAAAATATTTTATGAGCTACACTATGCAAAAATGTGTAGCAGAATACGACCAAGTGTATCATCATTTATGCAAACAGTCAAAAAAAGGGAAATGAATGTCTTTGATTACATACTTACAGTGGGTTGCACTTATGAAAGGCCTAAAGGCGGAATAGCTCAACTTCTTTATAATTATTCTTATTGCATTTATAACCCGTTTAAGTTTATCGCAAATTCAGGAAGTGGAAATTTTGTCACTAAACTCATAAGAACGGGAAAAGGAGTAATTCTATTTCTGTTTAGACTTTTGTTGGATTCGTCTATTCGAATAGTACACATTCACACTGCATCAAATAATAGTTTTAGGCGTTCCGCTTTTTATCTAAGATTATCAAAATGTTTTCACAAAAAAGTGGTTTTACATATTCATGGAGGGGGGTTCGCTGAGTATTATAATGTTAATCAAGGCTATGTAGCACAGATACTTAACAAAAGTGATTGTATTATTTGCCTTTCTGAAAAGTGGCTTGATTTTTTTCAGAAAGTTAGTAATTGCCCTATTATTCGGATAGTTGATAATGTTGTTCCAGAACCTGTTGTAGAACCTGTTAGGATCAGTTGTAAATGCCATGCTCTCTTCCTGGGACTTCTATGTCCACAGAAAGGTATTTATGATTTACTTCAAGTAATTATAGAGCATAAAGATGAATTTAGAGACAAATTTGTACTACATATAGGAGGGAATGGAGAGGTAGAAGAGGTTAAACAAATAATTTTTCAAGAAAAATTGCAAGACATTGTTCGGTTAGAAGGATGGGTAAATGGAGATAAGAAAGTGGAATTATTGTCTCAATGTCATTTTTATATTTTGCCATCCTATGCAGAAGGTCTTCCTATGTCTATATTGGAAGCAATGTCTTACCAAATGCCGATTTTATCAACACCTGTTGGTGGAATTCCAGAAATAGTGGAAGACGGTGTAAATGGCTTTCTCTCCGTTCCAGGAAATCATGAAGCATTGTATAAAAACATTCGTACTCTAATAGATAATCCTTCACTAGTCCAAGAAATGGGGAGGCAGTCTTATTTGAGAGTAAAGAACCATTTTGCAGAAAACGTCCAAAAGGAGTTAGAGAAAATTTACCAAGAATTGTTAAAGTAATTTTGATATATAAGATTATGAAAACTTTAGCAGAGTATATAAAAACAGATTTGCCTTTATGGCCAACATGGATAAATGCATTTCTTTTACGTTGTAATTTCTTTAAGGGGATGGTTTATGGGAAAGGGTATTTGCAGATGCGAGTAGAAATAGAGAAAATAGATCCAGATAAACGGCTTTTAGAGATTGTTAATTTTGCGATAGAGCATGTTCCATATTATAGAAAACGATATGGAAACTTAAGGATTAAATCCAAAAAGGAATTTGAAGAGAAGATAGGATTCATAGACAAAGAAGAAGTCATGCAGAATTGGGATGATTTCCTTGTAGATAATATAGATTGGACGAAATGCTTTGTTGGTACAACAGGTGGAACTAGTGGTAAGCCATTGAAATTAGTTATACCCAAAAGTCGTTATATATATAATATGGCTTTTTGGCATAAAGAATTACATTGGTATGGTTGGAACTATGATACAAAAGGAGTTATACGTAACCATCATTTACCAGCGAACAGGGATTATATTATAAACCCAATAAAAAAAGAAATCATTTTTGATGCCTTTAGAATTGATGACAGCTATGCAAAGAAAATATTAAAGATTCTCAAGAAGAAAAAAGTGGAATATATACATGCGTATCCATCTGCCATATATCAATTTCTAAAGTTGTGCTACAATCAAAATTTGGACACTTCATTCATAAAGGCATGTTTTTTATCCTCAGAAGGAGTAACAAAGAACCAACGACACTTTATACAAGATGAACTTGGCATAAAAATATATTCTTTTTATGGGCATAGTGAGATGCTAATTAAAGCAGGAAGTTGTCCACAATGTGAAAGTTACCATATTCAAGATTCGTATGGTTATTGTGAAATTATAGATGAACAGGGGAAGGTTATATCTGATCCTAATAAGTTAGGAGAATTAGTTGGTACAACATTTTATAATGAGTATTTCCCGTTAATTCGATATAAAACGGGTGATTTTTCTTCGTATGCACAATCACCTTGCCCCGTTCATAAAGATTATCATCGTTTCTTAAATGAAGTATTGGGGCGTTGGGATAAAAGTAATATTTTGCGCGAAGATGGAACTTATACATCGGTTACAGCACTAAATTTACATAATGATGTATACGAACACATTGATGGAATTCAATATATTCAAGACGAAGTCGGGAAAATTAAAATTCTAATAATAAAAAATAAGTTGTATACACATGATGATGAAAAATATATTATTAATAGTGCCGAAAGAGCGATGAAAAAAGAGGGAAGCGTGACAATAGAATATGTTGATAAATTGATATTGCAAAATAATGGAAAATTTTTGCCATTGATTAATAATTTGAAAAAATAATTTAGTCTTAAAGAAAAATGAATGCCATTTATTTATATAGAATAGCAAGATGGTTGTATGAAAAAAGAGTTCCTGTATTACCCAAAGTAGTTCAGGCAATAATTTTTTTTATATACAATTCAAAAATAACCCCCGATACGAAAATAGGAAAGAATACATATTTTGTTTGTAAAGGAATAAGTACTGTATTGATTCCAGGCACGGAAATCGGAGAAAATTGTGTATTGGGATTACGTTTTTCTACTGTACGACAGTTTCCATATAAAGACGTCCCTATTTTAGGTAATAATGTGTGGGTTGGGCCTAATGTGATTGTTGCAGGGCCAGTTATACTTGAAGATGATGTTATTGTTGTAGGTAATTCTTATGTTACTAAAAGTGTCCCAAAAGGTGCGATTGTTTCTGGAAATCCAGCAAGGATTGTCGGGTGGCGCAAGGATTTGAAATATCAAATAGAAACAAATCCAAAGTTTAAAACTGGAAAGATGCCATTTTTGATAGAAAGAAGTTTAATGTCAGAATCTATTTGTTCTCAAAAACAAGTAGGAAATGGTACATTAGACAGGGTTAAAACAGTAGTTGCTGAGTGTCTAAATCTTCCTAAAAACTCATTTACAGGCAATGAGAAGATAGAAGATATCGGGGAATGGGATTCCCTTTCTAATGTGTTGATTATTGCTCAGTTGGAAAAAGAGTTCGTTATAAAAATTCCAATGGAGCATTATATAAAATTAGTGTCGTTAAAAGCTATCGCAGATGTGGTAGACGCATGTTTGTCCTTAAAAGATAAAAAAACGGGGTTTAATATTGAGAACGCAATAATAAGTTTATCAAATATAGATTCACATGTAATTTCACATTCGCCTCTTTTAAGAACGATTATAGAAAAAGCTCAATATGATGGAACGAAGGCTGCAGTTATTTCAGCTAATAGTGAAGTTTCATATGCTGAGTTAATTTGTGGTATCCGTCGAACTGCATCTTATCTATCTGCTTTGGGCTTGAAGATTGGAGATAAGATAATATTAGCGGGTAATAAGGAAATTGAGTTTTTATATGTGTATTTTGCATCCCATTTACTAGGTTTAGTGAATGTCATTGTTGATGGTAATTCAAATGCGGACCGTTTAAATTACATAGAACAAATCATTTCCCCCAAAAAATGCTTTGGCTATAAATCTATGTACCAGGAATCGGTGCAGTACAATGATATTAATGTTGAAAAGTATGAAGAGTTCATAATAGATAAGTTAGATATAAATGGAGATGCTGTAAGTGAAATTCTTTTTACAACAGGTACAACAGGGAAGCCCAAAGGTGTGTGCTTATCATATAATAATATATTTGCATCTGCGAATAATATTAATGAGTTTATCCAAAATAATCATTCTGATATAGAACTTATAGGTTTGCCTATATGTCATTCATTTGGACTTGGACGTATTCGATGTAATTTGATTAATGGGGCGACGGTTGTTTTTATTCCTAGTTTTGCAAATGTAGCGCACTTTTTTGAATTAATAGAAAAATACAAAGTTACTGGTTTTGGAGTTGTACCTGCTGCATGGGCATATATAACAAAGATGTCTGGAGATAGTATAAAGCAATATTCAGATCAGATTAGATATATTGAGATAGGAAGTGCTGCAATGGATTTAAATACAAAGAAAAAAATGCTTCAGATGTTTCCCAAAACAAGAATTTGTATGCATTATGGATCAACGGAGGCTTCACGCAGTACTTTTATTGAGTTTCATGATATTGATCATATAGAAAGTATAGGTAAACCTGTAACAAAAAATGTTGACATTAAAATTTATGGAAAAGAAGGGCAAGTATTAAAAGATAATGAATGTGGCGAAATTTGTATTAAAGGCAATATGGTTATGTCCCATTATTTAGGTGAGGCTCAAAGAGAAGGGTATTTTTATGATGAGTACTTTAGAACGGGCGATTACGGATATAAGTCAACAGATGGTTATTTTTACTTGCTAGGAAGAGAAAAGGAGATGATAAATGTAGGAGGGAAGAAAGTTAGTCCTTTTGAAGTCGAAGACATTATTTGTTCTCTTGGAGTGGGGGATTGCATTTGTATTCCTTATCCAGATAAATCAGGATTACTTGGAGAAGTCGTAAAATGCTATATCCTAAGAGGTTCTACGACATTAAGTTTTAAAGAAATTGATGAAAAGCTAAATAATAGGTTAGAAACATATAAAAAACCTGTCGTATATGAGTGGATAGATGTAATTCCTAAAACAGAATCAGGAAAAAAACAGAGGATAGTTCTTATGAATGATAAAATGTGAGTTTTATTCGTTGTTATGGATAAATGGATAACAAAATATAGGTCTTTACGTTCCTATTGCGAGGCCGAGGGATTCAAAGGCTGGGATCCTTACGATGGTTTGAACTCGAAAGTGTTTCAGGCTTTGCCTTTTCTTAAGCATTCTGCTTTATGCCGTTTGATTGTGATACAGGGGTTCAAGCGCTGTCCGTTTAATTTACGGAAACTGGCTTTGGTCCCTAAGGAATATAACGCCAAAGGTATTGGTTTGTTCTTGCAAGGGTATTGTAATTTGTATAAGGCTGTAATTGCAGTTCCAGGGTTGGAGGAAGAATTGGGGACTGCACAGGAACTTCGTAAACAGATTCATTTTCTGGCAGAACTGTTGATTTCCTTACAAACGCCCGGATACCATGGTGCTTGTTGGGGATACAACTTTGACTGGCAGGCTCGCCGACTTTGTTTCCCAAATTTACGCCTACAGTGGTGGCCACCAATTTTTGTGCAACCGCTCTCATGGATGCCTATGAAGTAACGAAGGAAAAGAAATATCTCGAGACAGCATTGTCGGCGGCGGAATTCGTTATGAAAGATTTGCATCGGGCATCATATAATGGTGGCTTCCTATTTTCCTATAGCCCCCTGAAGGGTAATGATACGGTTTTCAATGCCTCGCTTTTAGGCAGTAAATTACTGGCCTACTGTTACCATTATACGGGAAAGGAGGAATATAAAGAAGCGGCCAAGGCTTCTGTGCAGGCTTGCTGTAACGGACAAGCCAAGGATGGCTCCTGGGTGTATGGCATGCTGTCGGTACAGTCCTGGATTGACAGTTTCCATACAGGTTATAATCTGGATGGTTTGATTGCCTATCAGGAGCAAACGAAGGATGAAACTTTCCGGCAACATATAGAGTTGGGCTTTGACTTTTATATCCGCCACTTTTTTGAGGAAGACGGAACTCCAAAATATTATCATAACAAAAAGTACCCCATTGATATTCACTGTCCCGGCCAGTTATTCGTGACCCTCAGCCGTTTGCACCGTTTTGAGGAATACGAAGATATGGCTGAGAAGGTGTTACAATGGACCATCCAAAACATGCAGGCACCTCAAGGATATTTTTATTATCAACTCAAAGAAGGAGTCAGTTCGAAAATCTCTTATATGAGGTGGAGTAACGCATTTATGTTTAATGCTTTAAGCTATTATATTCTATCAAAATATGCAAGACAGTAGAGTGACATTAAAGAATGGTGTAAAGGTGTATCCTTTCACCTCATTTCAGCAGTTACTGGATTTCGTAAACGGGAAAAAAGGAATTTTGGTTGCAATCAACGCTGAAAAAATTCTGCATGCAACAGATCAGACAAAAGCCATAATTAACCGAAATATCGGATATTGTGATGGCACCGGGGCCGTAATGGCACTTAAAAGCCATGGACAAAAAAATGTGGTAAAAATAGCTGGCTGCGAGTTGTGGTTGCGAATTATCAATGCGTTGTATGGAAAGGGCACGTCATTTTATCTGGTTGGTTCCAAGCAAGAGGTTATAGAGGCCACAGTGAGCAAACTGCGACAGAATTACCCTGGCATTAATATCGTGAACTACCGGAACGGATATATTCGTACTCCGGAAGAGAAGCAGGATTTGATAGACGATATTGCAGAGAAAAAACCGGATGTGGTATTTGTTGCCATGGGCTCTCCCAAACAGGAATTACTGATGGAAGAAATGCTGGAACGACATCCTGCCATATATCAGGGACTGGGTGGAAGTTTTGATGTTTATACGGGTAAGGTGAAGCGAGCTCCGAAATGGTGGGTTAACCACAATCTGGAATTTGCCTATCGCTTGTTGCGCCAGCCTAGCCGGATTAAGAGACAGATTCACTTGGGTAAGTTCTTATGGTTAGTCAAGCGTCATAAAATTTAGGTGCATGAACGAGGCTTCTGCTTTGTTTTTCCGATTGATTCAAATTGGGTTGCAAAAGAGGAGAGACCCTTTTTTCCAGCCTTCCGCTGATGAATGGGTACTTTTGTACGAGATGGCTTCGAAACACACACTGCAAGGTGTATGTTTTGAAGCACTCCAATGGCTTGACTCTAATCAGAAGCCGCCTAAGAATATATTGTTACGGTGGTACGCGGTAGCAGAAGACATTAAAAAGAGAAATATCACCATATTTGAGGAAAGTGTAAAGGTTCAGTCATATTTTGCTGAATATGGTTATCTTTCCTGTGTATTGAAGGGATGTGGAATAGCAAACTATTACCCAATCCCACAATATAGAGTCTGCGGAGATATTGACATATGGGTCGATGGTGAACGGAGACAGATTATTTCCTTTATACAGTCAAAAGTCTCGCTGTCAAAGGGACTTGCGGTCTATCATAACATGTGTCTTCCCTTTTCTGAGCCTTGTCCAGTTGAAATACATTTTACGCCTTCCTGGATGTTCTCTTATTTTACAAACAAAAGATTACAGTTATTTTTTAAACAAGAAAAAGAACATATTTTTGGGCATACCATTAGAAGGGAGAATACAAAGGAATTGAATGTACCTACAGTGGCTTTCAATAGAGTGTATATTTTGATTCATATTTATCGGCATTTGTTTGGAGAAGGAGTGGGATTGCGCCAGTTGATGGATTATTATTATGTATTGAAACAAGGCTTTACGGAGGAAGAAAGGCTGGACACTGTCACAATATTGAAGAAACTGAAAATGGAAAAGTTTGCCCGAGGCATTATGTATGTATTGCAAAAGGTTTTCGCCATGGAAAGCAGTTTTTTCATTTTACCACCAGACCGTTTACACGGTGAATTTTTGTTGTCAGAAGTTCTCCAAGCAGGAAATTTTGGGCATTACGATCAGCGAAAGCAAACAAACATGAAT
>OHPB01000898.1_pt1 | contig 17504 bp, 20 predicted proteins | sample 1577621 | NCBI WGS metagenome assembly OHPB01 (sample SAMEA3879577, study PRJEB24766) | human gut metagenome | biome: human-associated habitat; feature: feces | place: USA | collected 1985/1987 | reverse complement strand
TTCTATACGACGGCTGCCCCCTACCTCTGCATGGAGCAATACATGATGGCTGCCAAGGCCGAGCTGTTCGGCGACAAAGAGATCCGGGACCAGATTTTGAAATGCAGCGACCAAAAGCAGATCAAGGCCCTGGGCCGCAAGGTGCGGGGCTTTGACCAGAAGGTGTGGGACAGGTTCAAATACGCCATTGTGCTGAATGGCAACTGGTGCAAATTCAGCCAGAACCGCGAACTGCGGGAGTTTCTCCTTTCCACCGGGGACAGCGTGCTGGTGGAGGCCAGCCCCTACGATGCCATCTGGGGCATCCGGCTCTCGGCCAGCTCCCCGGAGGCCCAGGACCCCATGAAGTGGCGGGGACAAAACCTGCTGGGCTTTGCGCTGATGGAGGTGCGGGACGAGCTGCGCAGAGTGACACAGAATGAAATGCTTTGCGATTGGAGTACAGTATGGGAACAATGAAACTCTATGAACTGGTCAACCACTACCACATCGGCACGGAACTGACCTGCGCCGAGGCCGTGTTCATGGCCTGCAATGAGTATTACCATCTGAATTTGTCCGAGGAGACCCGGAAGATGTTCTCTGTCATGGGCTTGGGCATGCAGACCGAGCAGTCCTGCTGCGGCGCTTTCACTGTGGCGGTGGGGATCATCGGTCTGACGACCGCCAAAGAGGGCCAGACGGATGTGGACAACATGGAAGGCTATCGGATGATTGCTGAATTGACAAATTTTGAAGGTCAAATCCTGTGGGGAGCTATTCCTGCCGCATTTGGGGAGGAAGTTGTTGTCGGCAATAATGAACGGCTTTTATTAATAGGTTGGCAGCCAAAATATACTTTAGACGAAGGGCTAATTCAAACTATTAATTGGTGGGAAGAACATAATAAGGAGATTGTAAATGTATAATAATGTATATCAAGGAAAAACTGTATTAGTTACAGGTCACACTGGCTTTAAGGGAAGCTGGTTATCAATATGGCTTACAATGCTTGGCGCAAAAGTCGTTGGTTACGCATTAGAACCGTATTCAGAAAGAGGAAATTACAAAGCCTCTCATTTAGCACAGCATCTTTATGCCGATGTAAAAGGCGATGTAAGAGATAGTCAAAAGCTGGAAGAAACTATTGCAAAATATCAGCCTGAAATAGTATTCCATCTTGCGGCACAAGCTCTTGTTAGAACTGCTTATGATAATCCTAAATATACATATGAAACAAATGTTATGGGTTCTTTGAATATAATGGAAGCTGTAAGAAAATTTGACTGTATTAAAACTGTTGTAATGATAACATCTGATAAATGTTATGAAAACGTTGAGCAAATATGGGGTTACAAAGAAACAGATAGAATGGGAGGTTATGACCCATATTCATCTTCTAAAGGTTGTGCAGAATTAATGATTTCTTCTTACAGAAATTCTTACTTAAACCCAAAAGATTACGCAAAACATGGGAAAGCTATTGCATCAGTTCGTGCAGGTAATGTAATCGGTGGTGGTGACTGGTCTGATAATAGACTTGTACCTGATTGCATTAGATTTATTGAAGAAGGAAAAGATATTGAAATTAGAAGTCCTAAAGCGACTCGCCCTTGGGAACACGTATTAGAACCTTTAAGTGGTTATTTAAGAGTTGGTCAAAAACTTATTGAGGAACCTGTAAAATATTCTGAAGGGTTCAACTTTGGCCCAAAAATCGAATGTAATAAAACCGTATGGGAAGTTGTGGAATATTTAGTTAAATATTATGGACAGGGTAAAGTTATTGATGCTTCAACACCTAATATGGTACACGAAAATACTCTGCTTAGTCTTGATGTGACAAAAGCTTATAAGATGCTTGATTGGGAAGCAAAATTGTCATTCTATGAAGCAATTGAATTTACTGTTGATTGGTATAAAGAAGCGCTAAAAACTGATGATATGTTTGAATACTGTAAAAAACAGATTCAAGCACATGAAAATAAAGGCTATATGTGGGAAGAGAAGGAGCTTGTATAATGAATTCAGCACCAAAAATTTCAGTTGTAATGTCAACGTATAATAGAGAAAATTATATTAAAAAATCTGTTGCTTGGTATAAGCATTTTTATCAAAAAGATACAAAGATGTATGAATTTACGATGGAACAGATAAAAAATTATGAGGATAGAATTCAATGGGAACAATAATTTTAGGTAGTGGAATTGCAGGAATTTCCGCAGGATATCATTTAAAGAAAAAGGGCAAAGATGTTATAATTTACGAAAAAGATGGTGATTGGGGTGGACTTTGTGGGAATTTCACAATTGATGGTTTTCGTTTTGATAGATTTGTGCATTTAACTTTTGCTCCGGATGATTATACAAAAAATATTTTTGAAAATTCTTCACCAACATTTGCACATCCAAGTATTTCTACTAATTTTTACAAAGGTTATTGGTTAAAGCACCCAGCACAGAATAATCTTGCACCATTGCCATCTGATGAGAAAGTAGAAATCGTCAAAGGTTTTATTAATCGCCAACAAAAAGCTTTTGAAGAACTTGAAAGTTATGAGGATTGGCTTCGGGTTCAATATGGGGATTATTTTGCGGAAAACTTTCCAATGGTTTATACAAAAAAATATTGGGGCTTAGAATCCAAAGAGCTTGAAACTAAATGGGTTGGAAATAGAATGCATTCTCCAAGTATTGATGAGGTGTTAAAAGGTTCATATGAAGTTCAAGATGAAATTTTTTATTACACATCTCATATGAAATATCCTAAAAAAGGCGGTTTCCGTTCTATTTTAAATAAATGTAGAGAAGGGCTGAACATTAGATTCAACAAAGAAGTGATTGGAATTGATACAAAATCTAAAATTGTAACCTTTAAAGATGGTACAAGTGAAACTTATGAAAGATTGATTTCATCTTTACCATTACCTGAAATTGTAAAAATGATTGAAGGCTGTCCTGATGAGGTCAAACAGGCCGCGGGTAGATTACATAACACTTGTGGTTATATGGTTTCATTAGGTTTTAAACGCCCTGATGTTGCAAAACACTTGTGGTTTTATATCTATGATGAAGATATTCTTGCAAGTCGTGTTTATTCTCCTAACTTGAAGTCGTCCGATAACGTACCTGATGGGTGTAGTTCATTGCAAGCAGAAATTTTCTTTGATTGTAACGCAGAACTTCCAACAAAAGAAGAAGTCTTGCATAATACAATTGAAAAATTTGTAGGTATGGGGCTGTTTGCAGAAGCTGAAATAGTAGTAAAAGATATTAGGTTTGAAAAATATGCAAATATAACTTTTGATAAAAATATTTATACAAATCGCAAAATTGTTCTTGATTACTTAAATTCAATTGGAATAGAAAGTATCGGAAGATTTGGCAAATGGGAATATTTCTGGACCCATCAGGCATTTGAGGATGGAAGAAAGGTTTGTTTATGTCAAAATTCTTAGAAAGTATATTTTCTGTAAAAAATGTAAATAGTCATAAAGTTGTTAATATTTTTGGATTTAAATTAAAATTCAAAAATAAAACTAATTTAATACAGCTACAAATTTTAAAAATAATAGAGTTGTGTTCTTGTCTTAAAGATATGCAACAATCAATATACTCAAAATTTAATGAGTTATTCAGTGCCCAACAATCGCAATTTGAGCAACTTACTAAACTTGATCAAATTTCTGCAGCATCTCAAATTGTTCAAAATAATTATAACAAAAGTTTATATCTTATACCTGGGGAAATAGCTCATTTGCAGCAGTTTCCTGCGTATTACGAAAGAGAAGATTTTTTTCTAAAGTATAAGAATTTAGTTAGAGGTTTGGATGATGAAAGTATTCTAAATATAAATAAAATTATTACTTATCAAAAAAAATGCAAAGATTGTGGGAATATTCCAATTGATATTTTTTCGGATAAAGAAAAAGCATATATTGAAAATTTGAAAGCAACATTTAATAACTTAATTGTACAATTAGGAAAAGATGTTTTCGCTTATAAAAAATATTTACTGCCGATTAATTGGTTTGAAGAGTGTGTTTTCTATTATAAACATGGTATACCTGTATTGAGAAATGCAGAATATTTTAAGGATAAGGATATAATTGATGCAGGGGCCTTTATTGGAGATTCTGCGTTAGTTTTGTCAGACTATACTAGTAAAAATGTTTACTCTTTTGAAATGTTGCCTGAGCACATTGAGCTAATAAATAAGACTATTGAATTAAATAATTTAACAAATGTAATACCTGTGAATAAAGCTTTAGGTGATGAATGTAAAAAGGTCAAATTTAATATTAATACTTCATCGACTTCAATTAAAGATTTTAGTCACTCTCCAATTCTTGGGACTTCTGAAGTAGAGATGATAACTTTAGATGAATTTGTGAATGTACATAATTTGGAGGTTGGGTTGATAAAAACTGACCTAGAAGGTGCTGAACAAGAGTTTTTAAGAGGGGCTGAAAATACTATAAAGACTCAAAAGCCAACTTTGTTAATATCTATTTATCATAGCCCATCAGACCTTTTTGAAATAAAACCAATGATAGAAAGTTGGAACTTAGGTTATAAGTTTAAAATAATAAAACAAACTGAAAAAGTTCATTTAGAAACAATGTTATTGGCAGAAATTTAGTTAGAGAGGAGTTGTATATGGAAAATAAAATAAAAATTTTTGTTACGTATAAAGATAAACATAAAATCATTGAAACTGATATTATAAAACCAATTCAAACTGGTCGAGCAATTGCTGATGAAATTTTTGATGGTATGATTGGTGATGATACCGGTGATAATATCTCGTCAAAAAATCCCCGTTATAATGAACTTTCAGCTCAGTATTGGGTATGGAAACATTATGAAGAGATTGGAGATCCTGAATATATTGGTTTTATGCATTATAGAAGACATTTTTTATTTGATGAGTCTAAGCAAAAGCCAAATGAAAAATGGCTAGAAAATTCTTTTGCTTATAAATATGATACAATAACTGAAGATTATATGGAATTTTTAAAAAGTGCAAGTATAGAAGATGCAATAAAAGAATCTGATATTATTGTGCCAAAGATATATGACTATAGTTCTACAAGTATATCTAATTTAAAAAAAGATTGGAGTTTTTTACCCCAACAAAAAATGGAACATTTCTATCTGCTTTTTGATATTATTAAACAAATTTTTCCAGAATATTCTGAAATTGCTGAATCTGTAAAAAATGGGCATGTTAAGTATTTATGTAATATGTTTATAATGAAAAAAAGTATTTTTAATGAGTATTGTAATTTTTTATATCCAATTTTGTCAAAAATGGATGAATCTGTTGATAGTTCCATGTTTTCAGCTCAAGCTTCTAGATTTTTAGGTTACTGCGGGGAACTTATATTAACAATTTTTCTTCTTAAAAAGAAATCTGAAAAATTATTTAGAATAAAAGAATTAGATATATCGTATATAGAAAATGCTGATGATGATTATATATTTTCTAAGGATATTTTTGATAACTCTTATTCTATTGGAGTATCATCATCAAATGAGTATGTTCCTTATTTATCTGTTTGGCTAGTCTCACTTATGAAATTTGCAGATGATAATAAGCAATATAATATTTTTGTCTTTAATAGAAGTATAACTCCTGAAAATAAAGATATTTTAAAGAATATGTTGTCAAATAAGAAAAATTTGCATATTTATTTTGTTAATCCTTTAAATTGTCTAAAGCATGTAAATTTAAAATATCATTCACATTATAATTTGGAATGCTATTTCAGGTTATGTGCACCTTTAATATTATATAATTGTCACAAATTACTTTTTACAGATGCTGATTTAATATTTAATAAGGATCCAGCTTTACTAATTGATACTGATGTAACAGGTTACCCATTGGCTTCATGTAGGGATTTTGTTTACGGTGCAATGTATAACTGTACATTTGCTGATTGGGTTTCGTATAGTAAGGATATTTTACATCTAGAAAAACCGTATGACTATGTTAATACCGGTGTGATGTTATTAAATGTAGAATGCTTCAATAAAAATAATTATTCAGAAAAAATAATTGATTTTGTAAATAAAAATTATTTTAGGATTTTAGAACAAGATGGCATAAATTCCTATTTTCAATCAAAAATTAAGTTTATAGATACTGCATGGAATTTTACAGTGGATACAAAAACTATAGATGTTGTTATGAAGTATATGCCAATGGTGTATAGGAAACAATTTGAATTAGATAGGCAAAATCCTTATATAATTCATTGGGCAGGGAAAGATAAACCTTGGAATATTCCTACAGAAAAAATGGCTAATATTTGGTGGAGTTATGCAAAAGAATCTCCGTTCTATGAAGAACTATTTGCATCAATGATAAATTACAAGATAAAAACTGAAAACAAGCATTTTTATAATATTGTAAGTAGTTATAAAAAGAATGTTTTAAGTTATTGGAAGTGTAAACTTTTGCGTAATTTAACTTTTGGGCGAAAAAGAAAGCATTATATAGAAAAGAAGAAACGGTTAAAAGCTAAAATACGCCAAGTGAAAGATTTACAAAAAATTTAATTTTTGTATTTCTATTAAGGTTGATTGCTTATAAACCATAAATAGAGGTTTTTAAATGAGGAAAAAACAATTTATAATTTATCTTAAAAAACTTCCGAAGGCTATTGAAAGTCTGATTAAGTTTTGGCAGTTAGTATACCAGGAGAAGGCAAGTAGAAATGGAAAATAAGTTAAGCAAATTTAGAGAATTATTATCGTCGCAAAGGTTTGTAATAAATTACGGCAGAATGTGGCCGTATGTTAAGCCTGTATGGTTTAGAGCTTTATGTTCTATGCTCATTTGTATTCCGATAGGCTCTTTGGATGCGGTTATCGCTCTTGCCTTAAAGCCTTATATGGATTTGGTAATGGTTGAAAAATCTATTACGTCACCTTGGTATATCCCACTTGGCATCGTTGCATTTACTTCTATTCAAGGCGGGTTAAAGTACTTATCCTCTTATCTTTCAACTTGGGTTGGCGGAAAGATTACAAACGGCTTGAAATATGATTTGTTTAAAAAACTTTTGACTTTTGAAACCTCTTTTTATGATAAAAGAAATTCCGGAGATGTAGTATTTCAGTTTAATAATATGGCTGATACTGCGTGTTCGGGCTTGTTGTCTAATTTGAGTGTTTTTATGCAGAGAATCTTCTCTTCAATATCACTGGTTGCAGTATTATTTTATAACTCCTGGCAGTTAGCTTTGATCGCGGTTGTTGTATTAGGTTGTGCTTTTGCTCCTGTTGCTAAGATTCAAAAACGTATAAAAGAGGTTATGAGCAAAACTGTCGTTGCTGATGCAGCTATTATTACTGAGTATAATGAGGTTTTTGCCGGAAACAAAACTATTACCTCTTATAATTTACAGTCTAATGAAACGAATAAATTCTTTTATATTTTGAAAAACATCTTTAATTTAAAGATTAAAATGGTTCAAAAAACGCAATGGCTATCTCCGATGATGCATGTAATTGTGTCTATCGGAATTGCTGCGGCTATCGGTTATGGCTCACATTTGATCATGTCTGAGCAAATTACAAGCGGTAATTTTGTATCATTTATTACAGCATTAATTTTGCTATATACTCCTGTTAAAAATATTGGGAATAATTTAAATGCTGTTCAATTTTCATTTTTTGCTATTGAGCAAATTTTTGATTTGTTAGAGTCAAAACCTTCAATTTTAAATAAAGAGAATGCTGTTGTAATGGAAAGACATCATACAAATATTCAATTTAAGAATGTTTGTTTTGAATATGTTCCAAATGTTCCGGTTCTTAAAAATATAAATTTAGGTATTAATCAAGGAGAAACTGTTGCATTTGTGGGAAATTCCGGTGGAGGAAAAACTACTATTGTTAACTTACTGCCGCGTTTTTATGATATAAATTCCGGCTCAATTACAATTGACGGGGTTGATATAAGAGATTATACGCTGGAAAGTCTAAGAGATAATATTGCAGTTGTTTTTCAGGATAATTTCTTATTCTCAGGTACGATTAAAGAAAATATTCTATTAGGTAATGAGAATGCAACTGATGAGCAGATTCAAAAGGCTATTAAGATGGCATATCTAGATGATTTTGTCTCAACCTTGCAAGATGGGTTAGATACGCAGATTGGGGAGCGCGGTATTTTGTTATCAGGCGGTCAAAAGCAACGTGTAGCAATTGCAAGGGCATTCTTAAAAGATGCACCGATTATTGTTTTAGATGAAGCAACTTCTGCTCTTGATAACAAGGCCGAAGCAATTGTCCAAAAGGCTATTGATAATTTGATGAAAGATAAAACTGTATTTGTAATTGCGCACAGGCTTTCTACAATTAGAAATGCCAATAAAATTGTTGTTATAAATCAGGGTGAAATTATTGAATCCGGGACACATGATGAACTTTTACAAATTGACGGCGGAGTATACAAATCATTGTATGATATGCAGTTTAAAAAGCAGGAGGTTTCTGCATAGATAGAATTATTTATATTTCTGCGATGTTTAGAGATGATACTGATGCTTGTAAAGCCTTTGCTGAAGAGATAACCACGCTTTGGAGATAGAACTTAATGTAAGATTATGCAGTCAAATTTGACATTGCGTATTCAAAAGTATAAAATATAAGAATGGATTTGAAACAATTTTTCACAGGATATAAAGGAAAAGACATCCCAAAAGAATTGAAAGAATTTAATTGGGGTGCCTTTTTACTGACTTTTATTTGGGGTATAAAACATAAGGCCTGGATTACTTTGCTGGCTATTCCTTTGATCTGGTTTCAGCTTCCGTTTGGATTAAACTGGATTTTATATACCGCGTTGCAAGTTTACTGCGGTATAAAAGGTAATGAGTGGGCTTATCAGGTAGAATGGTGGAAAACTCCCAGAGATTTCCGTAAAACTCAGCAAATATGGGCTATTTCTGCTCTTGCGCTTAATATCATCATTCCATTTGTTATTTTAACAATCGCTTCTATGTTTCTTAAAAAATCTCCGAATAATCCGGAGTTGCTTATTCAAAATGCCCAGTGTGTTGTGGCTTATGGTAAATTAAAAACAGGTTTGCCAAAGGTTTCTTATACAACTAAGTCTACAGATGCAGATATTGCAAAGAGTTTTGCAAAACATTTTAAAAATGCCTCTGCTGCCGGCAATGCTGTTAATTTTTCTCAAAAAGCCCAAGGGCAGAAGTATGAAGTATATAAGATTGTATTTACAAAGCATGTAGATAATGTTTGCAGTCTGTCTGCCAAAAATTGTACTGCATACTCATCTTATATTATGCCAAATGATATAATGCCGTTTGGAGAATGTATATTCTATTTTGACAATAACAAAAATGTTGAACCTGATGAAGCTACTCAAAAAGCTATTGATAAAGGTTTTAATATATTTAAATATTTGTAATTGCCTTATTTATTTTAACAAAATAAAAACTTCCTTGATAAAGGAAGTTTTAAAAATGCTCCAGGCCAGACTTGAACTGGCACTGAGTTATACGCCCAATTGGATTTTAAGTCCAACGCGTCTACCGATTCCGCCACTGGAGCCTATTTAATTTTCAAACAACCAAACAAATTGATCTCTTCGGCTGTGTAATTATTCTATAACAAACATTTCCCATTGTCAAACAGAAAATTTGTTTATATATTTATCCAATTCGCTAATTCTGGTTGTCAGATCAGCAATAAGTACAGTTAGTGTTGTGATTATTGTATCAGTATTAGAGCAGGAAGATCGCCCTAGTAGTCCTGATTTAACATTTGTAAAAACAAGTTTTTGGAACATGCTTATAGCTTCAAATAGTTCAATATCAATTATGTCTTTAACTTTTGCAAGATCGATAAATAATTCAGATAGAGCGTTTTTGGCAGCAACATACTTTTTCATGACAATAAAGTTTTGGATAAATCGCAGCTTATCAAGAATATTTGAGTAAATATCAACTATTTTTTGTTTTTTTAATACTAAATAATCTTTAAAAAAGTCCATTGTTTGACGATAACCGTCATCAATAATTGCTTGTCGTTTATCTAATGGGTAGTTAAAGTCTACGACTACAACATTCCCGGTATTTATTACGAGATAATCATAACGGTCTCGTTTTCCGTATATGTTTTTAATAAACGAGGTTTCAGTTGATGTCATGCAGGTGTACATACCGTTAACGTATTCAATTGGGCTTTGGTCAGAACCGGAAAACGAACCTTCTAATCTTATTTCAAGTATTCTGCCGGGAGTATTCTGTATGTTTTTAGACAAATACCACATTGGTTTGCCCTTCATTAAATCTCCATCTACGAGTAGTTCCTCTTCAAGGTTTACAGCTCTCATTAAGCCCGGCATACAGCATGAAATTCTTACAGCCATGGCTATTTCAAAGTCAGGAGTCTCAAAATTTGAAAATTCTCGGCATGAAAAATCTTTCATGTTTGTAGTGATTATTATTAGGTTTTTATTCAGATCTTTGAATGAAACTCTGCGGCATTGACCTTTAAGATAAGCTTCTCCGTAATACTTCTGTTCTATTAAATCTCTAAGCCATTCCAGAAAAACTTCTCCTTTGCTTAGTGCAAATTTTTTATTAAATCCTAATGAGATATCCCTGAACAGTTCAAAATTCACAGATAAAAATATTTTAGATAGTTCTTCTGCGCTGTATCCAACAGCGTACAAAGCTGCAACCATAGCCCCAACAGATGAGCCGGCAAGAGTATCCGGTTCTATTCCTAACTCATTTAGAGCTCGTATAACACCAGCATGAGCAGCGCCCCTTATTGCGCCGCCGCCAAATAAACATGTGTATTTAAAATTATTATGCTCTCTCATTATGCTTATTTTAGCATAAAAAGAAGGATCAGCCACTATCTGACTAATCCTTTCTTTTTATGTTTAAACTTATAAAACTAAGCTGCTAAACCTTTGATTTCTCTAATTAAATATTCAGCAACCCATTCAAAATCTTTATTTTCATTAGCTGCTTGTTGTAAATATTTAACTGAAACATCGCCCAAACGAATAAGAGTCATAGCTACAACCCCTCTTTTTATTCCTCTTACAACCTGTAATTGGTCAACTAATTGAGGAACAGCTGCAGTTCCGATGCTTACTAATTCGTTTTCTAATTTATTCTTAGTATTGTTGTCTGCATTTTCTAATTCTGAAAGAATATCGTTTACTGATTGCATATTTCTTATCTCCATATAAATCTCTTTTACATTATTATTATAAATTAAAAAATAAGCAAAGTCCGATTTCCTTACATAATCTTTATATCCGTATAAAGATATTAATATTTTCTTTATATCCGGCAGATAATTTGCCTAAAATTAAACTGTAATTTCTTTTAAAGCTTCGATATATTTTATTGCATAAACTGCACCGACAGCGCCATCTGAGGCTGCAGTTATAACTTGTCTTAATGGAGTTACTCTGACATCCCCTATTGCAAAAACTCCGTCAATTGAAGTTTTCATAGTTTCATCAGTTACAATAAAACCTCTTGAATCTTGGGCAACCTGTCCGCTAAATCCGTCAACATTCGGAGTAATTCCGATATACGGAAATATTCCGTTAACTTGAAGCTCTGATATTTCTCTTGTTTTAACATTTTCAAGAAGTACAGAATTAACTAAATCGCTTCCTTTAACTTCCCGTACAACCGAATCCCATACAAATTCAAGTTTTTCGTTTTTAAAAGCTCTTTCTTGTACAATTTTGTCGGCTCTTAATTCATCTCTTCTATGGATTAGATAAACCTTTGAGGCAAATTTTGTTAAATACATTGCTTCTTCAACTGCAGAATTTCCTCCGCCTACAACTGCAACAACTTTATCTTTATAAAATGCTCCGTCACAAACTGCACAATAGCTGACTCCGCGTCCTACAAATTCATTTTCTCCCGGGACCCCGAGTTTCATAGGCTTTGCTCCGGTTGCAATGATAATTGTTTTAGCTTTAAATTCTGCTTCTTTTGTTTTTATGGTTTTGGGATCGGACACAAGATCAATGGATTCAATTTCTTGCATTGGAAATTTTTTTATTCCGAATTTATCAGCATGTTCTTCAAATTTTTCCATTAAATCAAATCCTCCGATAGTTGAAAATCCCGGATAATTTTCCAGTTCAAGGTAATTTGATGGTTGTCCGCCTAACATATTAATGTCTACGATTGCTGTAGACACTGCACCTCTTGATGCGTATATTCCAGCTGCAAATCCTGCAGGTCCGCCGCCTAAAATTACTGTGTCAAATTCAAAAGTTTGCATATTTATTTATCCTCAATTTTCTGTAATGCTCTGTCCTGAAATCCTTTCTCCTGTTATTTCATATTTTGCGGTTTCAGTTTTTCTTATACTGCCGTCAACATCAGATAAGGTCTCAAGCTTTATTATATCAACTCCGGTAAACTTATCTCCTGATATGGTTATTTTAACTGTATCCGATAACATTTTATTACCGTATTTACCGTTTTTTGTAAACTCAACTCTATTGTTAGATACATTTTGTATTTTTACTTCGGCTGAAGCTCCTGAAAACGGGTTGTTTAATTTTATGACGTTATTATCCTGTGATAAGTTCCATAAATCAAGTCCTTTTTGTTTAAATGTTACAGGAGAATCTGTAGCAGTTCTGGTTGAGACAACTCTCCAACTGCCAAAAAATGTATTCGGAACTTTTTCAATTCCGCCTTTTAATAGTACACTTTGTTCGGCTGCTACAGATATATTCAACATGCCACAGAATAATCCTGATAGGATTAGGCAATATATAATTAGTTTTTTATAAAATTTCTTTATCATAAGATTTTGTCCAATTATTAATATAAGAAATTTTGTGATTATATCAACTCAGAATTTGATACAGCTGCCATTTTAGCCTGAAGAGTTTTTGCCGAATCTTCATAGCCGGCTCTTCCCATAAGTGCGTATGTGTAATTCTTAGCCTGCTCAACACCTGGTTGATTAAAGGTATTAATATTATATAGCTCACCGGCAATAGCAGTTTGAACTTCTAACATATATAAAAGTTGTGCAACATTATACCCGTCAACTTTTGGTAATGTTATTGTTACTGTTGGACGTGCATAATCTGACAGCGAAACTCGGGTAGAATCTGCTTCTGCATTAATCAGGTCATTGATTGTTTTCCCGCCAAGATAACCGATTCCTGTATATTCAAATATTTTTGGAATCTCAAGAGTTGTATTAAACTCCTCAACTCTTATAAAGTTGATAATTTTATCATTAGGTCCTTCATTGTACAGCTGAATTTGTGAGTGCTGGTCAGTTGCTCCAAGTGCTTTAATCGGGGTAGGACCCACATTTACTTTATCCCCGTTATTGTTAACTTCTTTCCCGAGGGATTCTGCCCATAATTGTACATACCAGTCGGAAACATATTTTAATCTGCTTGAATAAGGCATCATAACAGAAAGATTTTTACCTTTTTTAGTATCAAGAAGATATTGTATCAAAGCACCCTGAGCAGCAATGTTCTGGTTGATGTCAGTATTCTTTAACGCAAGATCCATATCCTTAATGCCATTCATAATCTGGTCGATGTCAAGTCCTACAAGTGCAAATGGTACTAGGCCTACAGCTGAGAATACTGAAAATCTCCCGCCAACATCATCAGGTACAACAAAAGTCTTGTATCCTTCCTGATCTGCAAGCTGCCTTAATACGCCAACTTTTTTGTCAGTTGTTGCAACAATATTTCTTCTGTAATCATCACCGAGTTCTTTTTCAAGACGGTCTTTTATAATCATATATTGAGACATTGTTTCGGCTGTAGAACCGGATTTTGTAATTACGTTAACCAGAGTTTTTTTCAAATCAAGTATATCTAAAAGTCCATTCATAGAGTCAGGATCGATATTATCTAAAAAGAAAATCCTCGGGAGTCCGTTTCTCTGTTCCGGAGTAAGTAGATTCCAGTATGGTTTAAGCAGAGCTTCGGTAACTGCAAGACCGCCGAGTGCTGAGCCTCCGATACCAAGTACAAGAATATTCTCAAATCTGTTTTCAACCATGGAAGCAAATTCTTTAACATACCATACGGTTTCCTCGTTATAGCCTAAATTCATCCATTGAAGCCACTGTCCGGGTTTATCTTTTCTCTGGTTTAAACTTTTTATTATATTAGAGATTGTTTCTTTGTAATTTTCAAACTCAAGGCTTAAGTTTAATCCGTTTTCTTCGCCGATAATCATCGAATCAGTGTTTCTGAAATTTAATTTAAGCATTCCCCGACCTTTCTCTATAATTAATACTCTTACTTTAATTGTACTATTAACAATTATTTTTTCAAGGGTGACATGTATAGTAATAACAGTGGATAGAGGGATAATAGCCTGACCAAAAAATTTTGTAGTAAAATATTTAACGTGAAGATATTTTTAAAAACATTATTTATATTTTTGTGTTTTATTTTTTTTCAGGGTTCGTTTGCCAACAATGTTCCCGCTGATATTTTCACGTCTGAAAATTATATCCAAAATCATCATGAAAATATTGTACTTACCTCTGAAACGATGCGCGGGCTGGAAATCTTTTCTCAAGAAGGAGACGGAAATCAGCAATTCTCTCAGAGCAGATGTTTTGGTGCTCATTCTAACCAAAATGCTGATAATATTTATTTAAATGACAATCCCGAAATAGCCGGGGCAAACATTCATAATTTATCAACCTGTTTTAAATCTGAAATTTTAATAAGAGCTCCGTAAATTAGTACAGGCTTAATAAAAAGATGTACAAAATTTAATAAAAAAAGGAGAATATTATGAATTTAGCGTTATTAGAAGACGGTTTAATTGTAATGATTATTGGTATGGGAACCGTTTTTATTTTCTTAACAATAATGATTTGGGCTATGGATTTGAACGGAAGAGTTTTGCAGATTATAAATAAATTCTTCCCTGAGGAAGTGCCTGTTGAAAAGAAAACTGCTAAGAAAAATGCGCAGAGTGATAATGATGAAGAAATTGCACTTGCAATTGCCTGTGCAATGGCAGCAGCAGGAAAGAAACAGGCTGCTTAAGGAGGGATAATGGAGGAAGAAAAGAATAATTCTCTTAAAGAGTCCCGCGGCTCTGGATTTTTAAGCACTTTGATTTTTATGGCTGTTGCAATTGCAGTCATGATTGTGCTCAGGCATTATCTAAATTATTAGTTAAAGATTGTCAGAGTGATTAAGAAAAATTTTTCTTAATCACTCTTTTTTGAGATAATTTTTCATTTCGTTATTGATGATTTCCAAAAGATACGAACCATATTTATTATTTACAATTCTGGCATGAATATTGGTTAAACCTTTTAATTGTGAAACCCAAGCTGATCCCATTTTTTTTAAATTTTTATTTTATTTTTGGTGATTATATGGTAAGAAAAAATCAAGAATGGCCTGACGAAGGAGAACTTATTATTGGTACTGTTTATAAAGTTCTTAACTATGGGGCTTTCGCAAAATTAGAAGAATACCATGGTAAAGAAGCTTTTATTCACATTTCTGAGGTATCTTCTGGTTGGGTAAAAAATATCAGAGACCATGTAAGAGAAAATCAAAAAATAGTTTGCCGTGTTCTTAGAGTAAATCCTAAAAAAGGACATGTAGATGCTTCTTTAAAAAGAATTAGGGAAGATCAAAGAACTAAAAAAATCCAGCATTGGAAAATTGAACAAAAAGCTGAAAAATTCCTGGAATTATCCGCTAAATCATTAGGCAAATCTTTAAATGATGCTTACGATGAAGTAGGTTATGAGCTAATGGATATTTTCGGTGATGTTTACGGTGCTTTTGAAACAGCAGCTGATGATGGTGTAAAATCTCTTACTGATGAAGGTATATCTCAAGAGTGGGCTGATGCTATAACTGAAATAGCTAATAAAAATATTACTCCTCCTGAAGTTCATATCAGCGGTTATGTTGATATTGAAACTTTTGTCCCGGATGGTGTTGATGTCATTATTGAAGCTCTTAAAGCAGCTGAAGATAATGGTGACGAAGAGGAAGAAATCAAGGTTCAATGTGTTGGTGCACCAAGATATAGGATAACTGTAAAATCTACTGATTACATTTTGGCTGAAAAAGCTCTTAAAGCAGCAGCTGACAGATGTATTGAAATAGTTGAAGCTTCTGAAGGAAATGGTTCTTTCTTAAGAGAGTTGGATAGCTAGATTTTTATGAATATGAAAATGAACAAATGTCCTGATTGTAAAATTTATACAATGGAGGATGCTTGCCCTCAATGTGGCGGTGAGCTTAAAGTTATTTATCCTCCCAAATTTTCTATTGAGGATAAATACGGAAAATATCGCCGCATATTAAAAAAAGAAGCTATGAATAAAAAGGATGATTAGATGGAAATCACACAAATTACTGTTTTAGAGGATGTTGAATTAAACAATCCTGTTTTTATAGAAGCATTGCCAGGTATTGGTCATGTAGGTAAATTAGCTGCAGATCACATGATTGATGAATTTAATGCTACTAAATTTGCAGAAATTTATTCTCCAAGTTTTCCTCCTCAAGTTTTTGTTGGGGAAGAAGGATTAATTGAAAACATGATTAATGAATTATATTATGTTAAAAATGTTGGAGAAGACAATTTGGATATCATTATTCTTGTTGGAAACACTCAAGCTTTATCTCCTGAAGGTCAATATGGTGTATGTCAGGATATATTAAACTTTGTTAAGGGTAAAGGAGCTAGTAAAATATTTACATTAGGTGGAATGGCTACTGGTCAACCTGTTGAAGAATCTAAGATTTTCGGAGCAGCTACTGATGAAGAAAACATAGAACTTTTAAAAGAAGCGGAAGTTGAAATAAGATCTAATGACGGTGGAATTGTTGGAGCTTCCGGTTTGTTTTTAGGTTTAGGTCTTCGTCAGGAAATGAATGGTATCTGCTTAATGGGTCAGACTCCAGGATATTTCATTGATGCGCAGTCAGCTGAAGCTATTTTAAATAAATTGGCTGTTTTACTTAATTTTGAAATTGATACTGATAAATTGGAAGAAAGAGCTGAAGAAACTAAAGAAATGTTGGCTAAAGCTCAACAAATGGAACAAGACATCATTAACAAAGCTAATGCTAGCAGTAGTGATGATTTAAGATATATTGGATAAATATATCATTTTTTTTACTTTTTTTTAAGATTTGGCTGTTTTAATAAAATGAGGAGGTATTAATCATGAAAGTAGCTGTTATTCCAGATGCTGCTATGATTGTAGTTCCATTAATTGAAAAGAACGGTCATGAATATATATCACCAACAAATTTCTCAAAGTATAATAATATGGATGTTTCCGGTGGAAAATGTGATGGTACTCAGGCTCCATATACTTTAAATAGAGATAATATTTTACTGGGTGGTTCTTATTTTTCAAATGAATTGCCTTCAGGAATCAAAGGTCGTTTAACATTATTTTCCAGGGTTTTGGAATTGGCAGATGCGTTTATTGTCATTGGAAAAAGACCTG
>OHPB01000891.1_pt1 | contig 17652 bp, 18 predicted proteins | sample 1577621 | NCBI WGS metagenome assembly OHPB01 (sample SAMEA3879577, study PRJEB24766) | human gut metagenome | biome: human-associated habitat; feature: feces | place: USA | collected 1985/1987 | reverse complement strand
TTAATGAGATAATAAGCAGAAAAGCACATAGATAAATTAGAGGAGAGTAAGATCATGAATATTATTGTAACTGGCGGTGCTGGATTTATTGGTAGTAACTTTGTTTTCCATATGCTGAAGAAGTATCCGGATTACCGGATTATCTGCTTGGACAAGCTGACTTATGCAGGAAATCTGTCCACGCTGGCACCTGTTATGGATAACCCGAATTTCCGTTTTGTGAAAGCAGACATCTGCGACCGTGAGGCTGTAGATAAGCTGTTTGAAGAAGAACATCCGGACATTGTGGTGAACTTTGCGGCAGAGTCCCATGTTGACCGTTCTATTGAAGATCCGGGCATCTTCCTTCAGACCAATATTATCGGAACTTCTGTGCTGATGGACGCTTGTCGTAAGTATGGCATTCAGCGTTATCATCAGGTTTCTACCGATGAAGTATACGGTGATCTGCCGTTGGATCGCCCTGATCTGTTCTTTACAGAAGAAACTCCGATCCACACCAGTTCTCCGTATAGCAGTTCCAAGGCTGGCGCGGATCTGCTTGTTCTGGCTTACTATCGTACCTATGGTCTTCCTGTAACGATTTCTCGGTGTTCAAATAACTATGGACCGTATCATTTTCCGGAAAAGCTGATTCCGTTGATGATTGCCAATGCACTGGCCGATAAGCCGCTTCCCGTTTACGGTGAAGGTTTAAATGTTCGTGACTGGCTATATGTAGAAGATCACTGTAAAGCAATCGACCTGATTATTCACAAGGGGCGTGTGGGCGAAGTTTACAATGTCGGTGGTCACAACGAAAAGCAGAACATTGAGATCGTGAAGATTATTTGCAAGGAACTGGGCAAGCCGGAAAGTCTGATTACCCATGTGGGAGATCGTAAGGGTCACGATATGCGTTATGCAATTGATCCGACCAAGATTCACAAGGAACTGGGCTGGCTGCCGGAAACTAAGTTTGAAGATGGAATCAAGAAAACAATCCAGTGGTATCTCGATAATCGTGAGTGGTGGGAAACGATTATTTCCGGTGAATATCAGAACTACTACGAGAAAATGTACAGCAACCGCTAAAAGTCTGGGGAGGAATCGGTATGAAGTTTTTTGTAACAGGCGTTGGTGGTCAGTTAGGACATGATGTAATGAACGAGCTGCTGAAGCGCGGCCATGAGGGTGTAGGCTCCGATATTCAGGAAAATTACAGTGGCGTGGCAGACGGTTCTGCAGTAATGAAGGCACCGTATGTAGCACTGGACATTACAAATAAAGAATCCGTTGAGAAAGTTATTACGGAAGTGCATCCGGACGCAGTAATTCACTGTGCAGCATGGACTGCTGTGGATATGGCAGAAGATGATGATAAAGTGGCGAAAGTTCGTGCCGTCAATGCAGGCGGTACACAGAATATCGCAGATGTCTGTAAAAAACTTGACTGCAAAATGACCTATATCAGCACAGATTATGTATTCGATGGTCAGGGAACGGAACCTTGGAAGCCGGACTGTAAAGATTATAAGCCGCTGAATGTGTACGGCCAGACAAAACTGGAAGGTGAGCTGGCAGTCAGCCAGACGATGGAGAAGTATTTTATTGTCCGTATTGCATGGGTGTTTGGCTTGAATGGTAAGAACTTTATTAAGACCATGCTGAATGTTGGTACGACACACGACACTGTCCGTGTAGTCAATGATCAGATCGGCACACCGACCTATACATACGATTTGGCTCGGCTTCTGGTCGATATGAACGAAACTGAAAAATATGGCTATTATCATGCGACCAACGAGGGCGGTTATATCAGCTGGTACGATTTTACAAAAGAAATCTATCGTCAGGCTGGATACAAGACGGAAGTGCTCCCTGTTACTACGGCAGAGTATGGTCTGAGCAAGGCGGCTCGCCCGTTCAACAGCCGTCTGGATAAGAGCAAGCTAGTGGAAGCTGGATTTACTCCGCTTCCGACCTGGCAGGATGCGCTGAGCCGTTACCTGAAAGAAATCGAGCTGTGATAGAGGAGATAGAGAAAATGGGACAGATTAAGGTTGAGAAAAATGTAGGCGGCATCGAGGGTCTTTGTGTTATTGAGCCTGCTGTTCACGGTGATGCCCGTGGCTATTTCATGGAAACCTACAACGAGAAAGATATGAAGGAAGCTGGCATCGACATTCATTTTGTACAGGATAATCAGTCCATGTCCGCGAAGGGCGTGCTGCGCGGTTTGCATTTCCAGAAGCAGTATCCGCAGTGCAAGCTGGTACGTGCCGTGCGCGGAACTGTGTTTGATGTTGCTGTTGACCTGAGAAGCAACTCAGAAACTTATGGCAAATGGTATGGTGTAACGCTGTCTGCTGAAAACAAGAAGCAGTTCCTTATTCCGGAGGGTTTTGCACACGGATTTCTGGTACTGAGCGATGAGGCAGAGTTCTGTTATAAGGTCAATGATTTCTGGCATCCGAACGACGAAGGCGGTATGGCTTGGAACGACCCGGAGATTGGCATTGAATGGCCGGAACTGAAGGGTGAGTATAAGGGCAGTGCAAGCGCAGAAGGATACACGCTGGAAGACGGTACTGCATTAAATCTGAGTGATAAGGATCAAAAGTGGTTTGGGTTGAAGGATACATTCAAATTTTGAGAACATAGGGGTAGGAAGAATGCAGCGGGAAAACGAAGTACAACACGTGTTTCTGGTAGGAGCTAAGAGCTTAGGTGCTTATGGCGGATACGAGACTTTTGTTTATAAGCTCACAGAGTACCACCAAAACAAGAAAAATATCAAATATCATGTGGCGTGTAAGGCTAACGGTGATGGCTGCATGGATGAAACCAAAGTGAAAGGTGCAACCAGAATAAACGATTATGAGTTTGAATTCCACAATGCGCATTGTTTCAAAATAGATATTCCTCAGATTGGATCTGCACAGGCAATTTATTATGATGTTGCAGCATTGAAGGTTTGTTGCAAGTACATAAAGGAACATAAAATCAAGCATCCGATTGTTTACATAATGGCTTGTCGTATTGGCCCATTTGCAAGTCATTTCTATAAAGAAATACATAAACTGGGCGGTACGGTATACTTGAATCCAGATGGACATGAGTGGATGAGAGCCAAGTGGTCTGTTCCGATTCGCAAATATTGGAAGATTTCTGAGAAGATGATGGTCAAATATTGTGATCTTGCGATTTGTGATTCTGTGAATATTGAGAAATATATTCATGAGTGTTATGACGGGAAAGGAATCAAGGGCAGAAATCCGAAAACCACATTCATTGCTTATGGGGCAGATTTGACGCTCAGTAAGCTGACTGATGACGATGAAAAACTGGTGAATTGGTATAGGGAAAAAGGTCTGACAAAAAAAAATTACTACCTTGTTGTTGGTCGTTTTGTTCCAGAGAACTCTTTTGAAGTTATGATTCGTGAGTTCATGAAAAGTAACAGTAAAAAGGACTTTGCCCTTATTACAAATGTAAATGACAAGTTCCTGAATGAATTGGAAGAAAAACTTCATTTCAAGAGCGACAAGAGGATTAAGTTTGTTGGTACAGTGTATGACCAAGAACTCTTGAAAAAGATTAGGGAGAATGCTTATGCGTATTTCCATGGTCATACTGTTGGTGGTACAAATCCTTCGCTAATTGAAGCTCTTGGAAGCACGGATTTGAACTTGCTGGTAGATGTTGGTTTTAATGAAGAAGTTGCAGAAGAATGTGCGTTGTATTGGAGCCGCAACCAGGGTGACCTTGCAGAATTGATTAAAAAGGCTGATCAGATGAGTGAAGCTGAAATCGCAGAGATGGGTCGAAGGGCTAAAAATCGTGTGGCTGAAGAGTATACATGGGATAAAATTTGTGAACAATACGAAAATGTGTTTATGGAGGGATCACAAGATGACAGCGCAAGAAGCAGATAAAAAACGTTGGGGGGGGTACACGACCTGCCCACAATATCGTTTTCTGAAATGGAAAAGACGATGTGAGAAGTATAGAAACGTCAAATTTATTTACGGATTTTTATGGATGGTTTATCGTAAATTGCAAACAAAATATGGCGTTGATTTGCCGGTAAGTACAAAAATTGGTCATGGATTTAAGATAGAACATCTTAATGGCATAGTTGTAAATCCTGATGTTGTAATAGGAAAAAATTGTAACATTTATAACGGTGTAACTATTGGAAAAGAAAAGAGAGGCATTCGTGAAGGTTGTCCGACAATAGCAGATGAAGTGTGGATAGGAGCAAATGCAGTTGTAGTAGGACGTATTCAGATTGGGAGCGATGTCTTAATTGCACCGGGAGCGTATGTGAATTTTGATGTTCTCTCCCATAGCATTGTTTTGGGCAATCCGGCTAAAATTGTGGCGAAGGAAAATGCAACAGAAAAATATATTAAAAACACAGTATAGGTTTAAATATGAAAATATTACATTATGCATTGGGATTTCCTCCATACAGAACAGGAGGACTGACGAAATACTGCATAGATTTGATGTTGACACAAGTAGAGCAAGGACATGAAGTGGCATTGCTTTGGCCGGGTCAAATAACAATAGTAAAAAAGCAGACTGAAATTCATAAGGGAAGAAACTGGAATGGAATAGGGTCATTTGAAATCATCAATCCATTGCCCGTTCCGCTTGATGAGGGAATTTTGGATGTTGATGCCTATATAAAAAAAGGTGACGAAACAGTTTATTCCAAATTCTTGCAGGATTATTCCCCGGATGTTATTCATATCCATACATTGATGGGGCTACATAAAGAGTTTATTCATGCAGCTAACGAACTGGAAATTAAGACAGTGTTTACAACACACGACTATTTTGGACTTTGCCCTAAAGTGACGTTATTTCATAATGGAAAGCCCTGTGATGATTATCATGGTTGTATGGACTGTGTGGGTTGTAATCGATCAGCGTTAAGCCTGAAGAAAATCACGGCATTGCAGTCGCCGATTTATAGGAAATTGAAAAATACCAGTGTGGTAAAATTACTTCGAAGCCGACATAGAAAGAACTTTTTTGAAGAAGCCGAGGCAGAAACAGCGACCAACGAAGGCAATACCAATGTGGCACAAAATTATGAAGAGCTGCGTGAATATTATGTATCAATGCTGAAAATGGTGGATTTCATCCATTTCAATAGCTCCGTAACGGAAATGATATATAATCGCTATTTTCATCCTAAAAATAGTGCGGTGATTTCAATCACACATAGGGATATAAAGGATCACCGCAAAAGAAAGAACTTTGATCATGATGTTTTACGCATAACGTATTTGGGCACAGCAAAACCTTTCAAGGGCTTTCAATTTCTAATTGGAGTGCTGGATGAGCTTTGGCAAGAGGATCATGGTAAGTTTGAATTGCACATCTATACGAATACAAATGTAGAAAGAGAATATATTACGCATAAGCAAGACGGCTATCCATATAGCCAACTGGAAGAAATTTTTGATAATACAGATTTATTGATCGTTCCGAGCCAGTGGTATGAGACGTTTGGATTTACGGTATTAGAGGCATTGAGCTATGGAGTGCCGGTTATGGTTTCAGACAAAGTTGGAGCGAAAGATATTGTTTGCAATATTTCACAAGAACTGATTTTTCTAAGTAATGAATTAAAACTAAAAAATATGGATTTAAGAACATTCAATGATAGAATACTTGATCCTGAGTTTGTTATAAAGACAGAAACAATCCATGAAAAAGAACTGATGGATATATATAAAACAATAAATACTGGTTGATTGAGGCGGGAAGTTCAAGCTGCAGGAAAATGATGTTGGATTTGGAAAATGTACAACTACATGGTTTTGTATATGTGCCGTTTCCAGTGTCTAACGTATCGGCCTCTGAACAAAGAAAAGGTATTACATACAATCAGTTTATAGATTACAACCAAATATTAGATGAATTACAAAAATGCAATACTGTATTAGAAGTGGTACAACCGGGACAAGTGGGAGTAACATTGAGATATGTATAAGGCGATTACTTACAACAAAAAATTGATAACCAATAATTAAATGGTGAAAAAATTGCCTTTTTATAATCCTGAATATATGTTTGTGTTTTGTGATCCGGAAAATATTGATCTAGAATAGGTGAAGAGAAATGTTAAGGTTGATTACAATTATAACAATGTGTTTTCGCCTGAAGAATTAGTAAAAGACATTATTAGAGAAACACAGAGGGATAAAATAAAATGAGCGTGCCTAAAATTATACACTATTGTTGGTTTGGATCTAAAGAAATACCGGAGATGGAGCAAAAGTGCATTGCATCATGGAAAAAAGTTCTGCCGGATTATAAAATAATGTTTTGGAATGAGCAGAACTTTGATGTTAATAATGTGCCTTATGTGAGAGAAGCATATGAAAAAGGAAAGTATGCATTTGTTAGCGATTATGTTAGAATGTATGCTTTGTATAATTATGGTGGAATTTATTTTGATACAGATGTCGAAGCCTTAAAACCACTGGATAAATTTCTTGAGAATACGGCGTTTATAGGTTTTGAAAATAGAACAATGATTGGTACAGGGATTATTGGGGCTGAGAAGCATTCTGCGCTGTTTGGAGAAATGCTTGATTATTACAGTAACCATAGTTTTGTGGATGATAATGGAAATATTGATACAACAACAAATGTACAAATCATTTCAAAGCTGTTACTGGAACGACAATTTGAACCACATAATTCAGAACAAATTTTGCCAGACATACATATTTATGAGCGAGAGGTTTTTTGCCCTAAGAAGATGGACGATGGAACATTTGCGGTAACGGGACAATCTGTAACAATTCATAGATTCTCTGGAAGTTGGCTTACAGAAAGAGAAAAAAAGAGAGGAACAAATTTATTTTGGCGTAATGTGATGCGTCCGATTTTAAAGAAAACACGAGCAGCAATTACACGTGTATTTGGGAATCAAACAGCAAAAAAAATAGAGGCAGCAGTAAGAAATTTTTTGAGATAAGAAAAAGAGTGATTGGTATGAATACAGTTGAGATAATAAAAAGTTATTTGTTCAGAGTAAGTGGGGGGACAGCATAAAGCATATCCTCTTTGATCCTGAATTTAAATATGTGGCTATTTATAGATGTGCACATACTGCAATATATGGCAATAAATTTAAGAAAGCAATATGGAGAGTTTTTCTTAAAAGAGCATCAATAAAATATGGATATGAAATTGCACCGGAGTGCGTTATTGGTCCGGGTTTAAGGTTGGTTCATCGTGGAGGTGTGTGCATCAATCCGGCTGCAGTGCTTGGAGCAAATGTTACAATTTTTCAGGGTGCAACAATCGGATCAACAAGAAGAGGAAAATTAAAGGGCTCTCCAACAATTGGCAATAAAGTTTGGATAGGCTCTAATGCTTCGATAGTTGGAAAAATTGCTATAGGTGATGATGTTTTAATAGCGCCAAACAGCTATGTGAATAAAGATGTACCGTCACATAGCGTATGTTTAGGTAACCCAGCGATGATTTTCAGCAAAGAAAATGCGACAGAGTATTATCTTGATAATGTCTTTGAGAAACAGGAGGATTACAGTGAAAAGACCAATTTATGATTGGGGCAATCAACATACTGCAATTTTTGATAGTTATGTCCATGCGTTGGATGGTGCAGGAATTCGATATTTCATTTTAAGAAATTATGAAGGACTTCCTGAGCATAACGAGTCTAAGGATATCGATTTGATTATTGAACCGGGCAAGTATACAATCGCAGCTCAATTACTTTTAAATACTTTTAAATGTCATGGTGTTGAGTATTACTATGTAGTGAAATACGAGCGTGTACGTTGCTGGTTTGGAATGAATTCGACGGATGATTTTGCAATTCATATTGACTTGATTGAAGGATACATTAATAAAGGATTTGAAATCTTCGAATTTGATAAATTGTATGATAATACGGTAGCATATAAAGAATATCGTGTGCTGAATCAACCATATGATATTGCGATGTTGCTTTTATACAAAGTAATAGGAGCAAAGGAACTTAAGCAAAGATATAGAGATAAAATTTCAACAGGGTATAAGTCGCGCGAAAATGAAATTAAGAATATACTTGTTGAAGTGTTAGGAAATGAATTGGCACAGAAAGTATGCAGCAAGATAGATGCTGACGAATATGAGTGGATAGTAGATCATTCGAACATTATTTCCAAAACATCAAAAAAAATTGCATTCAAAAAACATCCGATAGGTACGTTGGTTAATATTGTATGCTTTCTAAGTGAAAAGATATATCGTATTGGAATATGCCCTAAGAAGTATCGAAAGATGATAGCGTTGGAAGCACCTGATGGTACAGGTAAGACCACATTTATTGATGCATTGACGGTGATGCTTGCTGAGACCTTTGTGTGTGATATTGAAAAAATGCATGTATATCATTTTAGACCTTCTGTGCTGCCTAATTTGGGTGCAGTTGGTGAAAAAGCTGGTGTCATGAAGCAAGATACTGATTTTGAGAACCCGCATAGAAATAAGGCAGCCAATCCAGTAAGCTCGCTTATAAGAATGGGATACTACTGGCTGGATTATCTTATAGGAGGTGCAATTTGCATTAGGAAAGATGTCCAGTTTGATAAGATAACGATTTTTGACAGATATATTTATGATTTTATCATTGATCCTTTACGCTCACGCATTAACTTGCCAAGATGTGTGCGAACAACATTTTCAAAGATTGTACAGCAACCGCAAATAGTTTTTGTACTTGATGCACCAGCCGAGGTTATATATTCAAGAAAAAAAGAATTGACACTTGATGAAATCAAAAGGCAGTTAGAAGAGTTTGATAAACTGAGTGAATTTGGTGACAATTTTCATAAAATAAATGCAAATCAGGCACCGGAGAAAATGGTACTGGATGCAAAGAAAATCATTCTTGATGAATTTTGTATAAAAATTTAAAAGTGAGGATAATGCATTGCGAAAAATATTGGTGAGTGCATATGGCTGCGAGCCATTTAGAGGATCTGAAGCTGGTGTAGGATGGAATTGGATCCTGCAAATGGCTAGATATAACGAAATGTATGTTATAGCAAGAAAAAATGACAAAAATAAGATAGAGGAAAACATTCCGGAAGAATATAAATGTACATTGCATTTTTATTATTATGATACACATCCCGTTTTGATGAAATTAAAGAAAAGAGAAAAGGGACTGTATTTGTATTATTGGCTTTGGCAAATCGGAATAATTCCACTTATTAAAAGAATTATCACAGAAGAACACCCGGATTACACGATGCATTTAACGTTTGGAAGTCTTTGGATGCCGACTTTTTTGCCTTTTTTTAAGGTACCATTTATTTGGGGACCGTTAGGAGGTGCAGACGGTGTTCCAAAAGCCTATTTGAAAGAACTTCCGTTTAAACAACGTGTAGTACAATCAATGCGGTACATACTGATAAAAACGGCAGCGATAAATCCGCTTGTACTTTTTCCGAGCAAAGCAGCTGTTGCAATTATAGGTCGGACACAAAATAATGTAGAAGCAATACCACCAAGGTATAGGAAAAAGTGCCATGTGATTTTGGAAACGGCAATTGAAAACGGCAACTTATTAAATGTGCAAAAAAACATATCAAAAAAGTGCGTGGAAATTATATCAACAGGACGATTGGTTCCGTTTAAAAATATACGTATGGCAATCGAAGTCTTAAAAAGAGTCCGGGATGACGGATATACTTTCCACTACACTATTGTGGGGAAAGGACCGGAAAAAAAACATATTGAAGAAATGGTGAAAAATTATCATCTTGCAGAAAATGTAACATTAGTTGGAGAAGTGCCTCGTGAAACTGTTATGAAATATCTTAAGATGGCAGATATGTATTTGTTCCCAAGTTTACGTGAGGGTGGGTCATGGGCATTGATGGAAGCTATGGCAGCAGAACTTCCTGTTGTATGTTTTAATTGGACGGGGACAGGAGTTATAACGGATGATTTATGTGCAAATCGAATCAATCCGACATCGATGAAACAAGATGTAGATGGTTTTGTATATGCAGTAGAAGATTTGATGAGCAGTCCGGAAAAAAGAACAGCATATGGTGTTCATGCACGGGAACGAATCTTAAATGTATATAATTGGGAAACAAAAGGGCAGTTCATGAATCAGTTGTTTGATGATTTAGAGGGAAAATCACATGAATAAAGTAGTTGCGGTTGTATTGAATTATAACACGGCGAAAGATAGTAAAAAGTGTCTAGAATATCTTTTAAAACAAGATTATGCGGATTTTGAAATTGTGGTTGTTGATAATAATTCTCCAATGAATGACTATCAAAAACTCGAATCCGATATTGATGCACTTCAAAGCAACAGAATTGAACTGATTAGGAATGAAATTAATTCTGGCTTCTCTGCAGGAAATAATATCGGGCTACGCCGTGCAAAAGAAAAGGATGCAGAGTGGTCACTTGTTATCAATCCGGATGTTGAACTAAGGGACAAAAGCTATATCACTAAAATGATAAGCGCGATAAGCGAAACACATAAGGTTGCGGTAGCAGCAAGTAATGTGATACTTCCAAATGGGCAACGACAAAATCCAATGATTGAGCCGAAATATTGGGAGGAGCTTCTCTGGCCCATTGAAAGCGTTACCAGGAAAATTAGAAAAAACAATAGCTATCTTGGTGCTGACCAAACAGGCTATTGTGAAAAGGTTTCAGGTTGTTGCTTTTTTATACGGATGTCCTTTGCTGAGAAAATGGGTTATTTGGACGACAGCGTATTCTTGTACTGTGAAGAACCCATTTTAGCAAGCAGGGTGAAAAAATATGGTTACAAAGAACTATATGTTCGAGAAATTACGGCATATCATATGCATCATGATAGCGAAAAAGGAAATCAAGTTAATCGTTTGCGCAGGTTTCGAAGCAGCAGACGCTATTATTGGAAAGAATATAGTGGATATGGAAAGATGAAACTTGCGGCATTGATGTTTTCAGATCGGATATATTGCTTGATTAAATGCAAAGGAAGAGAGAATTAAGTTTAATGAAGGATAAAAGGATAGAGTGGATCGATGTTGCTAAGGCTATTGGTATTATCATTGTTTTGGCATATCATGCATGTCCGGACGGGTATTTTAAAAATATGATGTGGCAAATGCACATGCCACTTTTTGCGTTTCTGTCGGGTATAGTGTACAAAGAAGAATATAGCTTGAATTTTCAAAAAGTTAGAATATTCATCGCAAAAAAGATAGAAAAATTATATATCCCATTTGAGGCATATAGCTTATTCTTTTTGCTCTTGCATAATTTCTTCTATAAAATCAATTTTATTGGCGAAATAAATGGAAACAAAATCCTATCTGGGGGGGGTACGTAAAACAATTCGTTTTGATTCTTACATTAGGTGGTGGAGAATCACTGACCGGAGCGTTATGGTATCTGATTCCGCTATTTGAATTGGAAATCATATTCGCAGTTCTTTTGTGCCTATTCAAACAAATAAAAAAAGATAAAGAATGTAATTGTGTTGTCGCTGTAATTGTTGCATTTATTTATATTCTGTTTTCAAATTTGAATTTGCCCAGAAATTTAAGCAATGCTTCCCGGTTGATTCTGTTTTATAGCGCAGGATATTTTTGCAAAAAATATAATGTGCTTGAGTTGAAACGGAGCGTTCCCAAGCAGGTAGCTGCCTTGGTAGGATGCCTTGCAATATGGATGGGATGCACGATGTACTCTGAATCTTGGCAAGGAAAAAATTTATTGATTACAGCGGTTTCGGCCGGAGCAGCAATTTATTGTGTGGTTGAAATCTCAAAATTTTTGACAAAGGTAGCAAAGGAACAAGTGGTTGCGATTCTTAAATATATCGGAAAGAAAACAATGCCCATTGTAGCATGGCACTTTTTGGTATATTGCTTTGTGAAAATGGCTTATGTATGGTGCTACAATTTAGACAGGACATTGGTAGCGACTAAAGAGGCAATTTGTGATCCAAAGTGGATCGCCATTTATGTTGTATGTGGGTTGATAGGGTCACTATTAATTGATGAGATTGTAAGTGAAATAAAGGGATACGTTTTAAAAATTGGAGGAAAGTTCTTATATGGAGGTATTAAGTAACATATTTTTTGAAGAACCGGATGGAGAAATTTATTATGATATTTTAAATAGCCAAGGGAAAGAATGGCTCATAGGATCAAAAGATATAAGAACTGCTTTTGAAATTTATCAACCAACAGCAATAAAAGGGAAGATTTTAAAGAGCTTTTTTCCTTGTGTTTATAGATTGCCATTTATTTACTTGATGCTACATATCAAAAGGCAACGACTAAGATTGGAGCCTGAGCTTGAAGGCATCTTAAAAAGAACATTTGGAAATGATGTCAGCATTTCGTGTTTTGGAGGAACGCCATGTGTTCATCAGAAAGCGGTAATTCAAATCTACAAAGATTCAAAAATATTGGGATATTGTAAAGTGACCAACAGTTTAGAGGTTGGATGCTTATTTGATAAAGAATGTGAAGATTTGAATTATCTACATAAAAGGGGAGTAGATTCTATTCCAAAAGTTTTATTTCGTTGCGATTTAAACGGTTTAAAACTTTTTTGCCAAAGTAGCGTGAAAGACAGAAATGGACAAACAGTTGATAGAATAACAGAAAGGCACTGGTTATTTCTTGAAAACCGCGACAGTAATGAAGTTTGAAGAGACAGATTATTATGCGCTGTTGAAATCGGTAAGAAAAAAATGTGGCAGCTTTGAAAAAAGTAATCTTGAGATTATTCGAAGAGCATGTGAACTGATTTCTGAAAAATATAATAATACAATTGTTGAATTTGGATTTTATCACGGAGATTTTACACCTTGGAATACCGTGCTCGAAAATGGAAAAATCAAGGTGTTTGATTTTGAATACGCAAAAAGGACTTACCCTCCATATTTGGATGCAGTGCATTACCTTTTGCAAAAGAACTTCTTTGTTGACGGATTAAGTGATGTTAATCAGATATATTCGAGCTATAAAGAAAGCTCAATTTGGAAAAAATTTGGCAACAAAAGAACACTCGAAATGATGATTATGTATTTGTTGGAAATCATCAACTTGTATTTATCGAGGACTTCAGAAGAATCGCTTGACGAGCAAAATAGGCAAAAAATAAGAATAGGGATTTTAGAAAAAACGGTAACGGAATATGCTAATTTATCGAGATAAAGAAATTTACTATGGATTGCTAATATTATTAATTTCTAGAATTTTTTTGGAAAATGAGGAAGTGTTTTTTTTGTTGTCTTTGGTTTATTTCTCTGCTTGCGTGTCAAAGACAATGAAATTAAGAATTCCTCAGATTACGGGATTGAAGCTCTATATGATATTTATAATTTATTCGACGATTATAGGCTTTTGTCTGTATTCTGCCAGAAATGTCATTAGAGATTTGTTTTATATTGTTCCAACGGTATTGTGGATTATAATAGGTTATAACCTATGTGCAAATAACCAAACAGGGAAATCACTGCTTAAAACCTTATATTTATATGGAATGGTCATTTCCATAAAATGCGTAATTGATTTTTTACTTAATCCCACTTTGAATTTTAACCAAATACGTGTTATATTCGGAACATGTGTATATGACATTGGCTTCTTGCTTCCGATTATAGCTTTTGAAATTATTATTTTAAAAAGAACGGTTTTCTCAGCGAAACTTGATTGTTTCATACTTTTATTAATGATTGTTCAAATAGGGCTTTCATTTGGAAGAATAGCTATTTTGGAACCATTAATAGCATTTTCGATAATAAGTATATTGAGTATTAAATCATTGGGAAGTAAGGGACGGACTATTAAAATTTTGGCTGGAATATTTCTAATCTTAACGATTGCAGTAGTTATTCTTTTTTATGTTCTGCCAGATAGTACAACATCGGTTTTTCTTGCTAAAATAGAAAATTCTGCAACAGAAATAAACACAAAACAGAATATTGATTCAATAGCATCTGCGATGCAGAACTGGCGTGCTTATGAAATGCAGGCTACATTGAAACAGTGGAGAAAAAGTGGTATTTTATCACAAGCTTTTGGACGTGGTATAGGAAAAGGAATCGACCTTGAGTTTGTTCCGTATAGTTGGAAAAGTGCAGGAATGATTGAAAACGGGGAGATGCCGTTAGCACATAATGGTTTTTATACGTTGATTCCCAAGGGGGGGCTTTTTGCGGTTGTGTCAATGTTGCTTATTTTTGTTGGAGCAATCCATAAAGGATTCAAAATGACAAAATGTAAAAACAGAGAGTGTAAGATAAATGGTATAGTATTGGTAAGCATAATGGTTGCAGGTTTTGCCAATATGTGGGTGGTTAGAGGTGCTGTCTGCTCAGAGGCATTTCTTGTTTGGGGAAGCATATTAGGATGGATGTATGCGGAAGAAAGACGTAGAGGATAATTAGAAAATGCAAAAGAAAAGTATTACAATAAATTATATGCTTAATACTGCATATCAAATATTGATTTTGATAGTCCCACTTATTACAACTCCGTATATTTCTCGCGTACTTGGAGCAGAGGGAATTGGAGTATACAGCTATACATATTCGGTGGTTTCATACTTTATGATTGTTGCTGCCATGGGAACAACTACATATGGTCAACGGACAATAGCATATTACCAAGATGACAAATATAAAAGAAGCTGTAAGTTCTTTGAAATATTATTTTTTCGTACATTGACAACTGGAGTGTGCTCAATAGGATATATAGGTTATTTGTATTCGCCATATTGCCAATATAGCAAAGTTGCAACAATACAAATAATATATCTTATCGCTATAGCATTTGACATATCGTGGTTGTTTCAAGGAATAGAAGATTTTAAGAGAATAGTATTTCGTAATACAATTGCTAAAATATTTAATATTTTGTTGATTTTGATGATTGTGAAGCATGCAGATGATGTAGACAAATACACATTTATTTTAGCAGGAATGACGTTCGTGGCCAATATTTCGGTGTGGCCGTATGTTCCTAAAATAATACAAAAAGTAAAACTGTCAGATATTAATCCGTTAAAAAATACAAGGGAGATTTTTTTGCTTTTTATTCCAACTATTGCAATTCAAGTTAACGCTGTACTTGATAAGACGATGATTGGTGGATTTGCAATTAGTGCGGCAGAAAATGGTTACTATGAACAAACCGAAAAAATTGTAAGAATGGCATTAGCCGTTGTTACATCACTAGGAACGGTGATGATTCCGAGAATGGCAAAATTGTTCCATGATAAGAAAAATGAGCAAATGCGACAATATATTCAACAATCATACCAGTTCGTTTGGATAATTGGAATACCGATTATGATGGGGCTGATGGCAGTTGCGGATATATTTGTGCCAGTTTTTTATGGAAGTGGATATGACAAAATTAAGATTCTTTTACCAATTTATTCACTTTCGGTTATCCCTGTTGCACTAAGTAATGTTACTGGCTGCCAATTTTTGATTCCGACAAAGAAACAAAATGTTTATTCAGTAGCAGTATTGTCAAGTACAGTTGTAAATGTTATTTTAAATTCAATTTTGATACCACGATTTTTGTCATATGGGGCAGCAAGTGCATCAGTTATTGCTGAATGCATCGGATGCATAATTATGATAGTTTACGTTGAAGAAAAGCATCTTGTTGATATAAAAAATGTCTTTTATATCTCGCTTAAAAAGTGGATGGCTGGAATTGTAATGTTTTTATGTGTTAAAGTTTCGAATGAAATTTGTGGTACTTCAGTATTAGGATTGACTTTTTTAATTTTGGAGGGGGCAGTCATTTATATTGTTGCGTTATTATTTCTTAGAGATGAGTTTTTCTGCAATATGATAAGTAAGTTGTCTCGTAAAGTAAAAAGTGTATTAATGCATTAAATAATATAGACAAGATTTTGTAATGTTGAAATGATATAAAAAGATTTACAGGAACAGATATGACTCGCACGAGTCACATCTGCCCCTATTTAGAACTATCTATTTCCCGACAGCCCCAGGCATTTATTCTTGGAGAAGAATTTTTAAATGGAGAAGCAGGGTCTATGATCCTTGGAGATAACATTTTCTATGGGAATGGATTTAGTAAAATTCTGAAATCTGCTGTAGAAGATGCAGAGGCTAATAATAGAGTAACTGTGTTTGGATACTATGTTCTAGATCCAGAACGTTTTGGAGTTGTTGCATTTGATGAGAAAGGACGGGCTACTTCAATTGAGGAAAAACCAGTAGAACCAAAATCAAATTATGCAGTAACGGGACTATATTTTTATCCAGCAGGAGTGGCTGAAAAAGCAAAATGAAGTAAAACCGTCTGCACGAGGAAAATTAGAAATTACTACATTAAATGAAATGTATCTTAATGAAAGTAAACTGGATGTACAGTTGTTAGGAAGAGGTTTTGCCTGGTTAGATACAGGTATTATGGACAGTCTTGTAGAGGTAGCTAATTTTGTTCAGACTAATGTTATGGGTACGGTAAATCTTCTTCAGAGAGCAAAAGAATCATGGTATGATGCAGCATCAAAAACATCGAAAGAAGGAAAGAAATATCTTCAGGTAAGTACAGATGAAGTATACGGAGCTCTTGGTTCAGAAGGATATTTTACAGAAACAACACCTTTGAATCCTCATAGCCCATACAGTTCTTCAAAGACATCCGCAGATCATTTTGTACAGGCTTTTCATGATACATATGGTATGCCGATTATTATTACAAGATGTTCCAATAACTATGGTCCGTATCAATTTCCTGAGAAACTGATTCCACTGATGATCAACAATGTAAAACAGCATAAACAGCTTCCAGTATACGGAGATGGTATGCAGATTCGAGATTGGTTATATGTTGAGGATCATTGTAAAGCAATAGATATGGTATGTAATGATGGAAAGATTGGTGAAGTGTACAATGTTGGTGGACACAATGAACGTCCGAACATTTTTATCGTAAAAACGATTATTGAACAGCTTCATGACAGATTACAGGATGAAGGAATTACAGAAGACTTGATTAAACATGTTGAAGATCGTCTTGGACATGATAGAAGATATGGAATCGATCCTACTAAGATTAAAAATGATCTTGGCTGGTATCCGGAAACACCATTTGAGAAGGGGATTGTTTTGACAATTGATTGGTACCTTGAGAATGAAGAGTGGATGAATAATGTGACAAGTGGAAATTATCAGAAATATTATGAGGATATGTATAAAACAAAGTCAGAATATTAATAAACATATAAAAACAAATAGAACCCCAGAAAAATTGGGAGAAGGGAATTAATCCAATTAGGATTTAATGATGATTGGAACATATAAAATATAAATGAAAAAAGAAAAAATTCTTTTAATGGCATTTTCGCTCTGCTTAACATTGAGCACTGCAGGAACGGCTTTTGCCGCCGGAACCTGGAAAAACGGTACTTCAGGAGAACGCTGCTATATCGACGAAAACGGGGTTCAGATGGAAAACCAGTGGTTTTCTGTGACCTCTACGCCTAAGGAACCTCATGTAAAGCCGTCTACAGCCTGGTACTATGCCGGAGAGGGCGGAAATATTTACCGCAACGGCTGGTTTATCATTGATGGGCATGAATATTATTTTTATTCCGGCGGCAATG
>OHPB01000876.1_pt1 | contig 17855 bp, 14 predicted proteins | sample 1577621 | NCBI WGS metagenome assembly OHPB01 (sample SAMEA3879577, study PRJEB24766) | human gut metagenome | biome: human-associated habitat; feature: feces | place: USA | collected 1985/1987 | reverse complement strand
TGTTTGATTTGGTGGGTACAAGATCGGGAGTGCCTGCGATACGCTTGAACCACTCCACATCTTTGTCATTGATCGCCATAATGACGGAATTATCACGGGCATAGGCATAGTAGTTAATGCCCGATCTGTCAAGCTGTTCCTGCAATCTTGCAAAATCAGCCGCCTGAATCGTCACAAGGCTCTTGTCTCTGTTATCTGTTGCCTTGTGCCACATTTCATTGCCGTATCTTTGCATATCTGTCTGCTGAACCTCCTTTTTCTCAGTCTCATGTTCTACTGCTTTTGGGATACCACGAAGCATATCATTCCAGTCTTTGTAGGTATCAGGAGTGATAACACGCTTCATGTCAGGGTATTGCTCCTGCAAACGCTGGGCAAATTCATTGCCTGCGGTATCGTTGTCGGAGCAAAGGGAAACATTCTCAGGGGAGATATTGTGCCGGAGCATCGTATCAAGGACGATGTTCGGCTTCACGCCCATCATGGAAACAAGCCTGCAATCGGTCAGCTCTTTATCGTGCATTTGCAGATAGGAGAGCATATCTATTGCCGACTCAAAGAAAAAAGCCTTTTCGCCCGTACCACGGACTACTTCAAAGCCGTGTCCTGCTGCCGAGCCTGTTGCAATACCTTTGAATTTATGGTCAGTTGATGTGCCGACCTTTTCAGCGCCGATGACTTTTCCGTCAGTATCGTAATACTTGAAAAGGACATTTCCTGTCTTTTCTTCCTGAGCGATCACACCCTGTCTCACAAGTGAAGCCACAAGGTCATAGTCAAGCCCTCTGGTCTTGCACAGGTACGCAAACACACGCCTTGCATTATCAGCTTCGGCAAGGGAAAGCTCCCTTGCCGTTACTGTTTTCGGCTTCTGTTCGTATGTGCGGGACGGAGTATAGGTGCGGTCGATGTGTTCGCCTGTGAGGGCTTCGACCGCATCAACAAAGGACATTCCCATGTATTCACGCAGGAAACCGATGTTGTCTCCGCCCTTGTCCTCACTGAAACGAAACCACGCACCACGCTCACCCGGACCGTTATCCTTGATGTGCAGGCTATCGTGATCCTTCCACACATACTCTCTGCCGACTTTTTTCAGGTCAAAGCCGTGAGCCATGAGGAACTGAGGAAGATTGACAAATGCCGCCCTTTCTTTCTGTTCGTCAGTAATTCTCATCTATTATTCAAGCCCCTGATTCTTTCTCTTTTTGGGTGTCTGTTCTCTCTGCTGAGGCTTCTGCTGTCCTCGACCGCTGATACGCTGTGCGTCACGCTGCATCCTGACACGGGAAAAGAAAGCTCTCTGCGAGTCCTTCTTTGCAACGGTGACAGCGGACTTCTCACCGCCGAATACCGCAGAATGTTCCACGCCCTTTGCGGTCAGCTCTGCCGACTTTTTCCGAGCCTGCACCTCGTCCATACGCTGGGTGAAACGCTCCTGTTTCGGGAGTGCCTTGAAAAAGTCGGGGTTGACATACTCCACAGCTCTTTCGCCCTTAACAGCACTCTCGATCTGCTTATATGCTTCGGCATTCGCCTTAGAGACTGTGACCGCTACCGTATCATTCTTGCGGACTACCGCAGAATACGGAATGTTAGACTTTTGCAGCTCTGCCACGATTTTTCTTGCCGTTGCAATAGGCTCAACACGGGTGTGTTTATCCTCTTTACCGAGCGAAGCATAGTATTCAGGGTTGATCGTCTGATACTTGCCCTTTTCGCCCTTACCGCCGTTTTCCTTTGCGGCTTCTGTATGGGCGATCTTGCCGATAGAAGCGTACATTACATCATTCAGGGCAGGAACATCAGCTTTAGAAACAGTAATGCCGACCTTATCCTCGCCCTTAGTAGCAGCGGAATATGCCACGCCTGCGGCAGTCAGTGCGGACATGACCTCGACCGCCTGAATTTCCGTCATAGTCTCCACATGACGATCATTTCTCGGCAACTCCTTGTAATAATCGGGGTTGACCTTGAAACCGCCGTCATCGGTGAGGACTGCATCGCCATTCTCGATCATAGCTGAGAGCCAGCTATCCACCTGGACTTCATCGGCGCTGTCAAGTAGTTCAAGCTGTTTCCGCATCTTTTCAAGCTCCGCCGTGGCATTCTCCCTCATCTCCTGCGGAACAAAAGGATTTTCCGCAAGGCTTTCCATAGACTTGATACCCTCTGCAAGCTCTGCCTTTGCCTTGTCAATATCCTCTTTAGAGCCGTTGTTGATGATACCGTCGATCATGTTATAATCATCTTCCATCTGCATTTCCGCACTTGCAAGCGGCTGGTCAACGAGCTTGTCAGCGATCGAAGCGACCTGTGATCTGTCAAGCGTTTCGACCTCCTGCGCCGCCTGCACAGCACCCTCAGCAAGAGAAGGCATATCCATAGTGCCGTTCTGCACCATTTCACCGAGCTTGTCGCCTGTGAGAACCATAGAAGCATCGAGCTGGTCATTGGTCTGCTCCTCATAGTGGGTTTCGGGACGGGCGAGCTTCATGATCTTGCTTTCCAGTGCGCCGATACGCTCATTCACGCCCTTGAGCTGCTCACCGAGTTTGAGTTTGTCCACGGCACTTGTTTCAGGAGCGTTATAAGTGTCAAGAATATCCTGTCTTTTCGCTTCAAGCGTTGCTTTCTTATCGCTCAGGCAGTCAACGGTCGAGCTGTTAAGCCTTGTCATTGCATCTGCAAACGCTTCTCTGCGCTCCTTGTTGAAATGGATACCGAAGCTCTTGATCGTGTCATTGAGTGCGATCACACGGTTCAGCTTGTGTTCGATACGGTCACGCTTTGCGGTCAGGGTGTCGATCTTCTTCCAACCCTGATCTATCTTTTCCTGCCGCTTCGGGATCTTGACCTCACGGATTGCCTGAATACGCTTCTCGTTATTGGCGATAATAGCACCGATACCCGGCAGATTGCCAATAGTCGCTTTGAGCATACGGTTCGTATCTTCGAGCTTATCTGCCTTTGCAGACAGTGCTTCGATCTTCGCCTTGTTGCGGTCGATCTTGTCCGTCTGATTGGCAATTTTCTCATCAAGGGAGTCGATACGGCTCTGATGATGCTCCGCCTTTGCGTTCAGAAAAGGAAGAAGTTTTCCCGACTTCTGAGCGCCAGACTCGTCCTGCTGATGTTCCTGTGCCTGCGCCTGTTTTCTTCTCAGTTCTTCCTCCGCATCGACCGCAGGCTGGTCGGCGTTTCTCTTATCGTCATTGTCCTGTACGGGCATAGGCTACCTCACTTTCTGTGCTTCACGATGACAACAACTGTGGTTGTGACTGCTGCGATAATCGCACTTCCGATGATGATAAACTTCTTCATGGTCTGTTCTTCCTTTCTCTTTCTTCTGTCTGAGCAATTCGCTCCTGTTCGTCACGCTGTCTGCGTCGGGCGATCTCAGCCAGATGTTTATGGGCTTCTCTTGTAAAGTGGTCATTGGCATGACGGCGCTGGTATTCATCGTAAAGCTCTGTAAATGAGCGAACTTTGTCCGCCGTCTGCACAGGTTCGGCAGGAGTTTTCTCCTGTTTCTTCTTGCGTTCATACTCCGAAATATCCGAGAGCGTTCTGCCGTTGACCGTGATGATACGGTCAAGCTCACGCTGAAGTGTAGCCCTGTCGCAGAGCCACAGGTCAACATAGAACTTGCAGAGCAATAGCTGAACTTCATCGGGACGGGACTGCAAAAAGCTCACAGTTGTGTTCAAAAGCTCCGCAACTTCACCGAGCAGTCGATAATAACCGTCAGGCACTCCGTAAACTTGCAGCTCACGGAGCAGTGCTTCATAGTCGCCGGACTGTGCCTTTGCGATGATCTCCTCGACCTGTTCCTTATAACTGCCGTCATAGGTCAGCACCATTTCGGCATCGCCAAATCGGGCAGAAAAAGGAATATTGCTCTTGTCGAGTGCCACCACGATAGCCTGCGCCTTGTCCGTTTCAATGCGGATAAACTCACGGTTCTGGATAGCGGAGACTTCGATACCGCCGATATACGGGAAAGCTGTCACGGTGCGATCATCTCCCTGATCGTGTCGATAAGGTCGGTGTTGGTGCTGTCTGCATCGTACTCCATTGCATACGCACCGCATACATTCTCCTGAATACGGCGAGGGAGCGACCTCAGCTCACGAACGGGAGTGCCGATGAGCTTCGCCACATTCGGGAGGTCTGCGACCGCAAGAGCCTTGTTCACAAGGTCATAAAAACGGGCGGTCTGAGAGCTGTCCATCATGAACTCATAGACGATAGTCTGCTGAGTCTCATAGTCAAGGCTGCGGAGCGTTTCGGTGGTGATACCCGTGGACTTTGCGACCTCTGCAAGCTCAATGTAGATAGAGCCTTTCTGCCACAGATTGTCGAGGGCTTCAAAGACAGCCTTTTTGTCCTCATCGTTTTTCACGGCGACCTGTTCAAAAACCGCTGTCATACTGTTTTTGATCTCATCGTCCATAGCGGAAATGCTGTCTTCGGAGACACCGAGGATCTTTGCGACTTCCGCAAGCTGTTTGTTATCCATTCTTGCTACCCCTTTCTGTTTTCCACTGATAGTACATCTTCCCATTGTACGGATTCTCCACGACCTCAGGGCGGACGATAGTCTTTTTGCCCTTTGAGGTGTAACTTGTAGATTTACCGTCAAGAAGTCCCTTGACCTGGGCATCAGAAAGCTCCACGCCATACACCTTAGCGATATTCATACCGCACTTGCCCTTGCAGTAGAAGCCAAACTTACCCTTGACTACATCTGCACCGCACTTCGGGCATTTCCCGATAGGCTCATTACCGCCGTCAGAAAGAGAAACAGACTTATCCACTGAGCCGTATTTACCGCACATTTCAGTGATAAACTGCGTAATGCCCGACATAAAGACACCTTCGGGCAGGCTGCCGTGTTCGATCTGCTGTAACTTCGACTCCCATTCTGCGGTCAGCTTTGCGGACTTGACTTCATCGGGAACAACGGTCACAAGCTCCTTACCCTTATCGGTCGCCCTGAGCTGTTTGCCGACACGCTCCACATAGTCGTTTTTGACAAGTGCTTCGATCGTAGCGGCCCTTGTGGCAGGAGTGCCGAGTCCCTTCTTTTCGGTGTCCTCGTCATAGTCCTCGTTTCCGGCTCTCTCCATAGCGGAAAGAAGTGTGTCCTCAGTGTAGGGCTTGGGGGGAGAAGTGAAGTGTTCGCCCTTGTTTGCAGTTACCGTGAAGGTCTGTCCTTCGGATACCGCCGGCAGAGCCTTTTCCTCATTCTTCTTGTCGGTCTGCTTTGCATAGGCTTTCCAACCCATTTCAAGCACCGTGCGGCCTGCTGCCGTGAACTCCGTACCGTTGCAGATACCTGTGAACTTGACCGCTTCATACTTGTGTGCCGGAGCCGTTGCACAGATCAGCTTTGTGGTGATCAGCGTGAGGATATTCTTTTCACCCGACGGCAGAGAAGAAAGGTCAGCCGTAGCGATACCGCTTGTGGGGATAATTGCATGATGCCCCGATACCTTGCTGTTGTTGATAACCTTAGAAATATCGGGAGTATGCGAAATGCCAAACCCGAAATAGCTATCACAGAGCATTGCCACATCAAGAGCCGTCTGCGCCATATCATCGGACAAGAATTGACTATCCGTGCGAGGATATGTAACGAGCTTGCCCTCATAGAGCGACTGCGTGTAGTCGAGTGTCTGCTGCGCCGTATAGCCGAACGCCTTGTTTGCTTCTCTTTGGAGCGTGGTCAGGTCATACAGCTTCGGAGCTTTATCGCTCTTGACCTCACGCTTGACCGAACTAATCGTGACCGACTTGCCGTCACAGGCAGAAACGAGCGAATCAGCGGCATTTTCATCGTCAATTCTTGCAGAAGAAAGAATGAAGTCACCGCAATTCAGGTCAGCGGTATAAAACTTCTGCTTCACGAAGCCGCCCACCTCAGCATCACGCTGAACGATCATTGCAAGTGTCGGAGTCTGCACACGCCCGATATTGAGTTTACCGCCATAGCGAACGGAAAACAGTCTTGAACCGTTCATACCCACAAGCCAATCAGCCCTTGCACGGGCATAGCCTGCATTGAACAAATTATCGTATGCGGACATAGGCTTCATCGTTGTGAGAGCCTTACGGATAGCCGACTCTTCAAGAGAAGAAACCCATAAACGCTTCACAGGTTTGCGGCACCGAGCCATGTTGTAGACATAGCGGAAAATACATTCGCCCTCACGGTCAGCGTCCGTTGCACAGATGATCTCCGAAATATCGTCCCTGTTCATGAGGTTTTTCAGGAGATTGTACTGAGCCTTTGTGCTGTCAGTCACACGGAACTGCCACTTTTCGGGGAGCATCGGGAGCTGTGAAAAGCTCCACCTCTGGTCCCAGCCGTTGCCGTATTCGTTTGGAAACTTCAAACCGACCAGGTGTCCGACACACCATGACACGACATAGCCGTTACCCTCGGTGTAGCCTTTGTGTGCAGATGAAGCTCCGACCACCGCACTGATCGCACGGGAAACGCTGGGCTTTTCGCCCACGATCAGAACACTCACTTGCGATCACCTCTGATAAGGGAAAAATAGTCAGAGATCGTCAGGCGGACGGGAATACGCTTGCCAGTCTCAGAAGCGATGTAGCCGGCATGATACAGAACCGACAGCACCTCAGCCGCCTTGTCGGTGTCAACATCGAGGTACTCTCTGATCGCCTTGTTGGAGATGTACTTTCTTGCGGAGATCTGATAGAGCAGAGACAGGAAGTCACTCTCCGAAATGCCGTTCACCTGAACAGAGGAGAAAGGTGCAAATGTGTCCTTATTCGCAGAACAGCACTTGCTGTCCTCATACTTCTCAGCAGGTGCATCGTTCATCTTTCCGAAGTCAATGGGAGCGATGCAGCCATCGTCAGGCTCATCGTAATTGTCATAGAATCTGTAATCATCGTCCTCCTCGACCTCGATGTCCTCATCGTCCTCGTCGCCGTACTTCTCACGGAAACGCTCGTTGATCTCGCCGTTGCTCTCACCGACCTTGTAGGAAAGATAAGCGATGCCTGCCACAGCACTGAGTCCTACGATACCCTTGATGATCTTCTTTACATTCATAATAGTAACCTCCAAATTTAGTAGTCTACGGGTTCACCGTAGTTGATTTTCTTGATTGATTTGATGTTTGCTCCGAGGTCAAGACCGTTCCAGTTGTAATAACCCCAAGAGCCTGAGAAAGCCACGCAGGACGGAAGATTACCGTCATCGTAGATAAACTCCACGATACACTTACCGCTGCCGCCGAAGTTGTGATACTTGCCCTCGCCATCGTCGGCATAGCCTTTGCTGTCGCAGATTTTCGTAGTGAACTGAGTGCCATTCTCAAGCTCGATCAAAAATCTGTCATTGCAGTAGCCATACCATACGCCCATAGCACAGCAGTAATCACCATAATCATCACGGCGAATGCCCGTGCCTGTTATGGTATCGACCTTTGAGCCATATATTGCTCCTGAGCTTGGCATTGCCGTCAAGCCCGAAGCTCGTTCTCCGGCAAAACAGTTTGTCCAGCCGTCTTCATAGGGGAACTCATAAATGACCTCTACCGTTTCTGTCTTGCCGTCAGCACTTGCCGAAACTGCGGTATAGCCGTCTTTTTTATCATCTGAAAGAATAGGCTCGACCGTTACCGTGTATTCCGTACCTTCACGCAGACCTGTTATGTAGCAAAGCTCATTGGATTTGAACTCAAAAAACATATTGTCCGCATAAGCGTAATCATCATCGTGAGCCGTGCAGCTCACATAATAATCACGGTCAGGCTCACCGTCCCAAGCCACTTTCAGGCAGGAAACAGAAATAGTCGAAACATTCAGGTCATTGACCGAAAGCTCCTGCACTTCGGGTTCTGCCGGAGTTTCTGAAAACTGCATGATAAAGCCTATTACAAGGCTCAGTGCTTTTCGCTGAAATTCAGGATCGAACATCGCTGTCACGCTCCTTCTGTGATCTCAGGAGCATTGTTGTCAGCAGATACGGCACTCCGATCAGAAGTGCAAGCACCGCCGTCACCACCAGTATCACGGGCAGATGTTCCATTAAGGCTAAGTAGTCGATCATGTTTCTTTTCCTCTTTCTCCTTTGCTTTCATCTCCTTGACGAAAGCACGGTATTTCGCTGTATATTCATAGGACTTGCCGAAAATATGGACAGCCGCCTTATACAGATTCGGCTCATGTTCCTCGATGATTGCAAGCTCCTCGGTGATGTGCTTGCTGAATGGACAACCGACACAGCCCGTTCTCCGCAGTCCGTACTCGGTGTAGCAGCGAGAGTGCGTCACACCAAACATTTCCTCATAGTCACGCTTATCGCCGTCCGTGTACCAAAACACAGGACGGAAGGTGTTGCACCCCTTAGACTTACACTCGGAGAAACAGGTCTTGAAAGCTGCGGAACGGATACCGCCCTCAGACTGCCTGATACCCGTAATGTCAAGGTCAGCATCGTGTTCCTTGACGATACGCTTTGCAGGCTTCTTCTTGCTGTACTCACAGCACTTATTGGATATGGGAAAATCCGGAGGGTTCTGCATGATAAACTCTTTGAGGAAACGGTTGCGATAGATTGAAAAACGGCTTATCTTCTGGATACCGTCCTTGTCGGAATAGCGTTCACCGCACCACCATTGCAGAGCCGTTTTGCACCGAGGATATTTCTTCAACAGCACTTCAAGCGGTTCATCTTCCCACTGAAAGCCGTGAGCCTGCAAACGCATCATCTGTTCAGATACATATTTCGACAGGAAAGGAACACCATACTCCTTAACGCAAGTCGGGATAGGCTTATCGGGCTTGACACGCTCAATGGTGATACCGTATTTCTGTTCAAGGAAGTCCAAATGCTCCTTAGTGGCAGTGTATTCAAGTCCTGTATCTATCCAGAAATATTTGACCTTGCCGTCCTCATCGACCTTGTGAATCAGGTCAAGGACAATATCGCTGTCCGAACCGCCGCTGATACTGCACACGGCATCATAAGACCGCATCAGGATACGCTGTGCCTTGCACATACTGGTATAAATGGTGTAGTTATTGTTTTCGGCACACTTGTTCAGGGCTTCATCAAGCATTGTGAAGCCCTCCCAAGATGTGAGCAATCACATCGACCGTCCAGCCGTTCCCGATACATTTATATCGCTGGGTATTGGAAATGCCTGCGGTATAGTTGTCGGGAAGAGTCTGCAAACGCTCTGCTTCAACAGGAGTGAGCTTGCGGATAATATAGTCACCGTCGGGAAGGTCTATCTTATACAGACCTGTCTTTGCACCCTGTCCGCCGCCGTTGGCAGAGAGTGTGACAGACTTGCCGACCACGGAGTAAATTCGCTGTCCCTGTCCGCCCTTGCCGTAATGACCGACACGGACGGGAGAGCATACAAGACTATCTTTCTGCACAGTTGTCAGGCAGTTGGATTTGCCATCATCACGCACTTCGATATGCTGTTCGGTCTTTTCACCGTCAACGTATCTGCCACGCTGGGCGGCACCAACAGGCATAGCGACCGCAGTTGTTCCGCCGTTAAAACCTGAGTTTTTGATAATAGTCGCTTCACCGTACTTGTGATAGCCTGCCATGACAGTGCGGGACTTGTCCGAACCCTGATATGTATTGATCGGGATAGGCTCTGCGACCATAGTCCGCTGCTTACGCTCCAAAGTGTTATACAGCACAGCACCGTCATAGGAAGCAGTCATGCAGTAGGACTTGTCCTGCCACGCAACACCGCTTTCAAGTACATCTTTCAGCAGGATACCCTTATCCGCAGGAAAAGAAGTAAAAGGGATATTCGTCCAGTAACAGCGTTTTCTGTTTTGTGCCGATACAAGTGCGGAGTTTATCATGATAGGCTCTACGCCGAGAACCCTTGTGATCTCGTCCTTGATGTTCTGATGAACGGAGTAGTTGTTTTCATAGAGGAAATACTTACAGCCCGATTCCTCTAAGGCTCTCACATATTCCTTAAAGAGTCTGAACCCTTCACCGTTGCAGTCGATCTCTCTATCCTTTTTGGCTATAGACCAATAGGTGCAGGGTGAACCGCCGAGCAGTAAGTCATATCCTTTGAACTGCGTGAAATCGCCGTCATATACATTCCCGTGATGAACGATTACGGGAAAATTACGCTTTGAGACCGTGACGGCATACTTGTCGATCTCAAACGCATCATAGCACTCCACGGGTATGCCAGCCCTTTGCAGAGCCAGCATACCGCAGGAAATGCCGTCAAATAAGCTGAGTACCTTCATTAGACAAATTCTCTCTCTTTTCTCATTGTCTTATGTTATCTGTTCTGTTGTCCGGAACTTTGAATCCACTGGGTTCAAAGTTGATTATTCTTCGTAGTAGTCCTCACAAAGATCGTTGTAGTTCTCCTGAAGCTCCTCAAACTCCTCGCAGAGCTTGTCATACTTCTGCTGAATCACGGTCTTTTCACGGGCGAAGTTCTCCGCAGCGGTCAGATTGCCGATAAACTGTCCGGCTTCAAAACCACGGAGAAACCACTTCTTTCTCACACCCTCAACTGCCTTAGCAGTAATTCCTGCAATTCCTGCGGCACCTGCCACCGCTGCCATACACACACCGATCTTCTTCATCTTTCCCATTCTTTTGCCCTCTCTTTCTTATTCTTCATCGTCCTGATCATCGTAGAACTTCATATCGTCCTCGTCCTCAGTGATCTCATTATCATCGTCATACTCAGGCTCGACCTGCATAGCGGTCTTACTGTTGCCGCCGTTCTTTTTCTTCATCAGGAAGAAGCCTGCACCGCCGACACCGATCAGAGCGATAGCACCGAAAACGAGCATCATGCTGTTCTTGCTCATAGGCACAGGCTTTGCCTGGACCTGAGCATCTGTTGCATCTTCGCCGTCCTCCGCAGATTCCTCTGTATCAGCGGTATCTGCACCATTGCTGGACTGCACCCTGCCGTTTGCCTTTTCAGCCGCCTGAGCTGCCTGTTCGGGCGTGATCTTCTTTTTCTCATCATCGTCCTCAGCTCCAGCGTAGAGAAGTGCGTACAGATCATAGTCGTCAACTTTGTTCAGGAAAAATACCTGGTCCTCGGCATTCTGTGCCGAATAGTTTATCAGCACATAAAACACATGACCGTCCTTTGTAGTAACGGCGATGAACTGCATTTCCTCGGAATTGTAGACAATCCTCTCGGACTTGATAAGCGTAGCATTACCGTCCGTATCATAGTAATCATCACCGTAATAGTCAGGAGCGACCTCTGTTGTTCCTGCTTCGGCAAGGTCACTCATGACCTCACGGAACTTCTCCATATCGTCGGTGTTATCTTCTGAAACAGAAGAAGTTTCCTCAGTATCGGAGCTTTCCGCTGTATCGGCAGTTGTCTCCGTAGTATCTGTCGAGCTATCTTCATCGACCGCAGTAGTTTCAGCCGTATCCTCTCCGGCAGAAGCCTTTTCAGCGGCAGAAGCGGTAATACCGCCCACACTTGCAGTTGCAAGCATAAATGCTGCCATAACAGCACTAAGCATTCTTGTTTTCATCATCGTCCTCCTCAGAGTAAAAACTCATTTGATCTTCGTATTTACCGTCATTGCCACCTTTGCCGAGATCGTCGATCTCATCATCGGTCATTCCACGAGCTTTCAAATTCTGAATCTGCTCATGTTCTCTGGCGAGGACGGTTTCTAATTCCTCTCCCTGACAGTTCAGCTTTTCGCAGAGCGAGAGGTAACGCAGTCTGTCAATTTCGGAGAGAAGCCGTCTGCGTTCCTCTGTATCACGCTTGATATTGCGTTCAAGCTGCTCAACTTTCTTGCTGAACTTTTCGATTCTTGCATCGTATAGACCCATTCAGCACCTCCGTTAGTACAGCACCAGTCGGGGATCAATATAATCCCAACCGTAGCCGTCAGTGTCTATATAAATGTGGAAATTTACATTTTCGGCTGTTGTTTTTGCGAACTCCTGTCCGTCATTGACCGTATCACCCTCGGAGAAACCGCTTAACAGCACAGCATTTGCAATGGTGACTTCCGTATCACGCTCAGTTCCGCCCGTACCGTCATACCAATACTCCACATCGTCCTTGCGTATCGTGATCTTGTTATCATCGGTATTCACATCAGTGATCTCGCCCTTGAACGGGGCTTTGAGCTTATCGCCGTTATTGCAATACACCTTGATGCCCTGATACAGACCGTCGCTGTCGGTGTTCCACTCCGTCATTTCATAGCCAAACTCTCGTTTCAGCGAGTAGTCACGAATCGTAGCACCTGGAAGAAGATTGTGCAAGGTCTGATGATTGCCGTACATCGTTGCGGAATCCTCTGCGCCGACCAATAAAGCGTAATACTGCAAGCGTTCATCGGAATGGGACATACTGCTGAGTTTGTCAGCAATGACCTCATCAAAGGTCTTGTTCTGCTTGACATTGTAGTAGAGCTTGCACTCCGTTTTCCACTTGTATTTCTCATAGTAGCCGTACATACAAACATCGGTCAGACTGCTGTTCCATATATGGGTATCAGTCGGGCTAACTAAGAACCAAGCATCTGTGCCGTCCCAACCCCAAAAGCTGCGGTCGTGACGCTCTCCGCCGTGCATAAAGAAAAATGTGTCGGTATCGTTGTCGATGTAGTAAAACGGGTGGCTTGTGCCGGAATACCAGCGGTGATCCATGATGAAGAAGCCCGTTTCTCTGTAATCGTCATTCGGATCAAGAACACGATAGCCGTCTGTGATGCAGAGATAGCCGTCATCGTCCTCATACTGCGAAAGCTCTGATGTGATTGCTATCGGCTTGAAGCGGTATCTATACGGCTGTCCGTCATAGATATAAGCGTCCTGTTCGGCTCTGTAATATGTTCCCGATGAAGCATTACCGCCGCCCCAATAGTTGTATGGGGAAAGCTCCTCCCAACGGGACTGATTATCGTACCAATAGACGAACTCATACTCATCATTGAAAATTTCTTCAAGCAGATCTTCTGTATCGCCGTCAAATTCCCAATAGTAAATATCATCGTTATCGGCATCGAAATCATAGTAGTAAGCACACAAAAAACTCCACAGCTTGTAGGTATCGAAGTCATACACAGGATCATAGTCATAGACCGAGGAGCGTCCCCACACCCATTCATCAGGTGTATCGGAGAGATCGCCCGTATTTGCTCCGAAAGCAGCAAGACCGTTTTTCCAGTCAGCAGAACTGCTTACCTTGCGAATCTTCTGATTGAGGTTATAGGCAAGCTCTGTGTAATACTTTTCAGCTTCACTCAGGTCATAGTCCTGCGCTGCGTATGTGCCGAGCGTAAATCCGCTGTGCGAGGAAGTCGCAGAGAACAGCATCGTGATAATGCCGAATACAAGCAATATCACAATGACAGGTATCGCCAGACAAAGAAAGAACTTTTTGACCTCGCTCTCATAGACATTCTTCACGAATTTCCACGCTGCCTTTAATGCAGCGGAGATCGTGTCCTTAGCACCTTTCTTCTTTTTCGGCTTCGGCTTTTTACGCTTTTTATAGCTGTCGTGCTTGTCTTTCAGTCGAGTCTCCTGCCTGTTCAGGCGATTATTGGACTTCGACTTCTTGTCATTCAGGCGGTCACGCTGTTTCTCTTTCTTCTGCAAGCGCTGAGGTTTGCTTACTTTCTGTGCCGCAGGTTCTACAACTCTGCGTTTTGCAGAGTCGATAGCGTGGAGAAAATCGTTGTCCTGATCTTCGTTGACCGCTTTCTGCCAAGCGGACGCTTTCATTCTGCCTGCTGAATAAGAAATAGGCTTAAATGCAAGCAGTCCCGGTCTGGTCAATTTGCTGATCTTCTTCTGATTGCGGAATTCCTTGACACGGAACTTGTTTTCTGTCCTGAGCTGTTTACGCTCAAATTTCAGCTCACGCTTTGTCTGTTTGTAGGCTTGTAGCCTACGCTTATTCATCGCCTTGCGGAGCTTATTGCCGTGGGCAGGCTTTTTCTTCGCCTTATATTCAGCCTTAGCACCTCGCAGAGCTGCCTTGTTCGCCCTGAGCTTCGGCTTGCCGGTTTTCGCCTTATACAGCTTGTTATCAGCTTTCTTTAGCTGAAACTTTGCCTTTTCGAGTTTATGCTGTTTCTTTGTTTTCAGGTGGTGATGTGTACCCTTGACAGCATCGACCGCCGTGCGCCCCATGAGAAATACGCCACGGTGATAATCGTCCACCGCTTCACGGGTGTACTTCTGTTTGAGCTTGTTGCGGACTTCACGCTGGGCAGTATCCGATGTTTTCAGAGCGACAGTCTCCGCAGCGAGTGCCGTATCGACTGCCGTCTGTCCTACATCGTGAACAGCAAAATTCACAGCACGGGCATTTGCCTTGAACAGCTTGCCCTTCATGGTCTTTGGCTGCCATGATTTTATTGTCCGTGTGACCGAGGGTTTATCGCCCTGAACACGGTATTTCAGGTTGACAGCCTTATGGATAAGCCCACGGTTATTGCCGTGATACGCTTTCGCACCACGGACAATATACGCACGGGTTCGGTATCTGCCGTGACGATTTGGCTCACGGCGATAGTCGATCTGAAACTCCCTTGCTTTCAGGTGGGAAACCACTTTCCAGCGGGGAGGGTTCTGAATACGGTCAAGCCGTGCCTGCGCTCTGCGGAGGTTATTTTCTTTTCTCTGTAAGCTCATAAATCCTCCATTCTACGCAGTTTACGCACTTTCGGTCGGCTTCGTGGTCATAAGGCGATACATCTCTGTATCTGTCGGGAACTTGTCCGTAAACGGCAGAAGCACCTTATCATAGCGGATAAGTCCTTCGCCCGGACCGCTGTTCGTGACATACTTCATCTGCTCTTTGGAAATGTGCAGTTTTTCCGCTAAAATATCACGGTCACCTGCGGCTTGATTCAACATATACACGAAATCGCTGTTGTCAAAGATGTTCTCGACTTCCTGCGACTGCAACAGGTCTTTTACATTCTGCGTGATACCCGTGGGAACGCCGCCCCATTTTCTAAAACGCTTCCATATCTCGGCGCTATACTTTGCCGTCTGTTCCTCTTTCAGCAGAAGATGAAACTCATCAATGTAGTAGCGAGTGATCTTCTTTTTCTCACGGTTGGACGAAACTCTGTTCCACACGGTATCCTGAACGATGAGCATACCGACCTTTTTGAGTTGATTGCCAAGCTCCTTAATATCGAAACAGATGATACGATTGCTCATATCAATATTGGTGCGATGATTAAAGAGGTTCTGGCTGCCGTTGACGAACATTTCAAGAGAGTTAGCCACTCTCAGAGCGACTTCGCCCTCCTCATGAAGCTCTCTCTGCAAATCGGAGAGAAGCGGCATCTTGTCCTCAGTCGGCTCATTCTCAATGAAGTGCTTGTAGATACGCTGAACACACTTATCAATGACCGAGCGTTCCTCCGCAGAAAGTCCGTAGCGGCCGCCGACAATGATCTCACACAGGGAGATCAGGAAGTCGGACTTGTTCGCAATGACTTCCATAGGATTGCTGAACATATAGTCATCAATGGTAATGTCCATAGGATTGATGTGCTGTTCGCTGTTTGAAGCGATACGGATAAGCTGTCCGTGCAGAGCTGAAACAAGCGGAAAATACTCGCCTTCGGGATCGCAGATGATAATATCGTCCACCGTAGTCAGAAAGCAGTCGAGAATCTCACGCTTAACGCTGAAGGATTTGCCTGCACCCGGTGTTCCGAGGATAAGACCGTTCGGGTTTTTCAGGCGGGAGCGATTCGCTCTTATCATGTTGCCCGACAGCGTATTGATACCGTAGTAGGTAGCCTGTCCGTCCTGGAAAAGCTCCTTTGTGGTAAACGGAACAAAGATAGCTATGCCCGAAGTGTGCATTTCACGGCGAACAGGAATCTCGTTATAGCACAGCGGAAGTGTGGAAACGAGCGTCTGCTCCTGCCTGTAATCGTAAGGGAACATCGTGCAGTTGTTCTTCTGGCACGTTCTTTTCAGCATCTCAGAAAGAAGTTTCAGGTCTTTCTTCGATTTTGCGTATGCCCTCAGCGAAATGCTGATATGGAACAGTCGCTCATTCTTGCTGTTCAGATCACCGAGGAGCTTTTCAATGTCCTCGATATACATCTTGATCGCAGGTGGCAGAATGTCGGGATCATAGCCGGACTGCGATGCCTTTTTCTGTTCGTCGATCTTCATCTGCTCAACATTTGTGAGCTTCTTTTTGACGAATTTCAGGGCATCTATCTGGTCCAGCGGTTCAACGTGGATATTCACGCAGAAAAGATTCTGCATTTCAAGGAAGTCCTTGAGAATTTCATCGGGCAGCTCTCCGGCGAGGATATTCATACCCCACACAGCACCGTAGGCATTGCCGATCTCAAAGTCACTCTTATTGAATTTGAGCGAGGGCGGACAGATGAAGTCCTTTGTGTCCATTCCTGCCCTCAGCATTTCACCCCAATCGAAAAGAAATGGGGAATTGCGGTAGGGGTTCAGGGCATAATACAGAGCTTCAAGGCGCTGTCTACCGTCAAGCAGTTCCGCTTCAACTCCGAAAGCCTTAAATCCCTTGATAACATCATTCTTGATCGACATGAGCTTCGCCCTTGCCGCCTTGTATGATGTGGATTCGATACCGAATGTCAGGAACTTTCTTGCACTCTGCCCGTTGCTGCCTTTCAGGAGCTTGTCAGTGAGCATTTCACTGTATTCCTTGCGAATCGCATTGAAATCATCTTCCTGTTCGGGTATCTGCACCGTTTTGACGAGCTTTGCCTTTGAACGGTTCTGATTTTCAAAGGTAAGCTGGAATTTGATCGTATTGTCAAAGAGATTGATCACATCGCAGTATTTACTGAAAATATTGTTCTGTTCCTCAAACTCCGAAATGGAGTAGTTGGCATCGAAAAACTGCACCGTCAGGGAAAAGAAATTCTCCGACACCTGGCACACGCCGTCCTGATACATACACAGGAACGGTATCGTGTTCTGCACAGTATTCTTACCGCCGTTTTCACTCCTGATCTCCGCCATTCTTGCGGAGAGTATCTTTTTCTCCTCTTTTGATAACTGAGAGGCAGGCTTGCCCATGATAACCTTAGCCGAGCTGCGGTTATCACTTCTTTTGGCATTTCTCTTTCTAAAGCCCATTGTGACCTCCGTTTATATTCCAAAGCGGAGACACCGAAAGTTATACTATTATATAAGTGGAGCTGTTAGCCTTTTCTTTCGGCATCTCTCAGCTTCTTCTTGATTCTGTTGTATTCGATCTGTCTTTCGATAGAAACGAAAATGTTGGTTGTTCGGTAATATCGCTTTCTCGGTCTTGTGAAGTATTCACGCATGAACTTCACCTGTTTCTCCAAGAACACGCCGTTTTTCTTGTAAATGCCGCAGAGTATCGCAGGTGCAGCGACCGCACCCATAGCGAAGATCGCTCCCGACATTCCGATAGACGCTCTTGTGAGAAAGTACACAGGCGCACCAAGAACAAGACCGATACCGAAGCATATTACCTGTCTTTTTGTAAATCCCATAATGAACTTCTCTTTGATGTCGTTCAAATCTTTTGGGATCGGTACATAATGTGCCATTATTGACCTCCGATCTTGTTCTTAGTGAGCGTTAAACACTGATTTGCTGATAGCTCCCGTGCGGAGAATTGTAAAGATAAGTGCTGCGGTATAGCCGAGAAGCAGTCCCATTTGCAGGATCACGCCGTCTGTACTTGCGTTCAGAGCAACGATCGCATTGGAGAAAAGCGTCTTGAAAATACCGAGTGCCACTACGATAAAGAATCCCTGGAAAGAAAGAGCAAGAAGCTGTTTGATCCAGTTCTTACCGATAGAAGCCC
>OHPB01000875.1_pt1 | contig 17868 bp, 16 predicted proteins | sample 1577621 | NCBI WGS metagenome assembly OHPB01 (sample SAMEA3879577, study PRJEB24766) | human gut metagenome | biome: human-associated habitat; feature: feces | place: USA | collected 1985/1987 | reverse complement strand
CCTGCACCGTCAGCAGGATCACCAGGGCGAACAGCAGGATCAAGCCTGCAAAATGGATCATGCCTTCCTTTTCCGGGGGGATGGCCTTGCCCCGGATGCCTTCCAGGGCCACGAACACCAGCCGGCCCCCGTCCAGGCCTGGGATGGGGAACAGGTTCAAAAGCCCCAGGTTGATGGTGATCAGCACCCCCAGCCGCAGGATGGTCTCCCAGCCGTAGCGGACGAATTCGCTCATCACGGAAATGGTGCCCACCGGGCCCATCAAATCCCCCTCCTGCACCCCGGTGCTGAACATCTGGCCGATGGCGGTTATCATCTCCCTTACGATGTTCCACACATAGCCGAAGGAATCCCCCATGGCCTCCAGCACCCCGTAGGTGCGCCGGGCCGGGGAAAAGGTAATGCCGATCAGATTATAGCCGGCCTCCTGGTTATAGATGTCCCGGATGGTCAAGTCCAGCTTTTCCCCGTCCCGCAATACGGTGATGGTCACCGCCTCCGGGTCTGCGGCCTGGATGGCGGGGGCGGCCTCCGCATAGCTCAACAGCCGCTTGCCGTCCACCGCGTAGAGCATATCCCCCACCTGCATCCCCGCCTGTTGTGCCGGGGAATCCGCAAAGGAAAATTCCTGGACCTGGGCCGCCACGTCCCCAAAGATCCCCAGGGCAAAGGCTGCCAGCACCACCGCCAGCACCACGTTCATCAGCGGCCCCGCCGCCACCACCACCGCCCGTTTCCAGGGCTTCTGGGCGTTGAAGGGCAAGGGCGCGTCCTGTTTAACGGGCAGGTTGTCGTCCTCCCCGTAAAAGCGGCACATGCCCCCCAGGGGCAGGGCCCGCAGGGAGTACTGAATCCCCTTTTTCTCGGTTTTCCATACCACCGGCCCCATGCCGATGGCGTATTCCAATATGCCAAAGCCCAAAAGACGGCCTGCGGCATAGTGTCCCAGCTCATGCACCGCCACAAACACGGTGAGCATGAGAAGCGCACCTAGGATGGATAACAGATTTGCCAATTGTGTTTATTACCTCCAAACGCGTTCCAGCTGCGCAGCCTTTTCCCGGGCCAATTGCCGGGCCTGGGCGTCCAGCTGGCAAATGTCCTGTAGGTCCCTGGGTTCGCCCCGACCCATCCGTTCCATGGCGTAGGCCACCAGGGTCCCGATCTCCAAAAAGGGGAGTTTCCCCTGCAAAAACAGCGCCGCCGCCACCTCGTTGGCCCCATTGTAGGCGATGGGCAAAGCGCCTCCCGCCTCCAGGGCCTCGTAGGCCAAAGGCAAAGCCACAAACCGCTCCGGGTCCGGCGCTTCGAAATGCAGCGTCCCCGCCCGGGCCAGGTCCAACGCTCCAAAGGGCCCTGCTTCCCGGGCCTCCTCCGCAAGGGCATACTGGATGGGCAGCCGCATATCCGGGGCGCTCAGCTGGGCCAGCTGGCACCCGTCCACAAATTCCACCAGGGAGTGGACGATGGATTCCGGATGGATCAGCACCTGGATCTTGCTGCCTGGCATGTGAAACAAATATGCCGCTTCCAGGATCTCCAGCCCCTTGTTGAACAGGGTGGCGGAATCAATGGTGATCTTCCGGCCCATGGTCCATGTGGGGTGCTTGAGCGCCTGTTCCAGAGTGACGTGCTCCAGGTCTTCCTTCTTCCAGGTGCGGAAGGGGCCTCCAGAGGCTGTCAGGATCAGACGGGAGACGGCTTTCGGCCCCCCGTGGTTGCCGTTCAGGCATTGAAAAATGGCGTTGTGTTCGCTGTCCACGGGGAGTACGCGTACTCCGGCCTGCCTCGCTTTTTCCATCACGATCTGTCCGGCCATGACCAGAATTTCCTTGCTGGCGATGGCCAGGTCCTTCCCCGCCTCAATGGCGGCCAGCGCCGGGCGCAGCCCCGCCGTGCCCACGATGGAAATCAGCACCATGTCCGCCTCCGGAAGCTGTGCCAGGCGGCACAGGCCTTCCTCCCCCGTCTCAACCTGCGAGCCGGGAAGGGCGCGGGAGAGTTCCTCCGCCCTGGACGGATCGTAAATGCAGACGTTGTGAACGCCGAATTCCCGTGCCTGGAGGGCCAGGGCCTCCGCATTGCTGCCGGCGGCCAGGCCCACCACTTCCATTCTGTCCGGAATGTCCCGGGCTACTTTCAGGGCGCTGGTTCCGATGGAACCGGTGGAGCCCAGGATAACGACGCGTCGTTTCTGCATAACGGAAAAGAATGATGCAAAAAATATGGTCTCTTGACAAGCCGGGGGATGAAAATCTTGACGGAGCGCGGTGTGGAGGTTTTCCGTCAGGCTTCCGGCCTCATTCCCGTGGGGCGGCTGGAGGGTTTCCAGGCCTTGGTCCCGTAAGTGGCCTCCGCCGTGAGAACAGGAAGGCGGCTGAATGCCTCCTCCTGGTATTTCTGGCGCCATCCCTGCAAATTGAAGGATCTCCAGTTGGAAATCTTATAGTAAAAAATGGACTCTCTAATCATCTGGTATACATTGGCTCCTGCTACGGTGTCTGCTCCCAGCCTTTGGTAAACAGCTGCCGCAAAAGAAAAATTGTCCCGGATTTCAAAGCGCGACAGGTCGCCGTCGCTGAAATACCACTCCGGGTGGCTGTCCATGGTCATCAGGTTGAGGTCCCCGCTCAACTGGGAAGGACTGCGGAACCCCCCCCAGGCACAGGAAAACGAGGGACAAGGCCCCGCAGCGCACCCCGTAGCGTTCCCAGTTGCCGCTGCCGGTCATGTAGGCGAACAGAAGGCCCAGGAAACAGGCGCCCAGGAGCAGGTAAATTCCGGCCGTAACGCGCGTGGGGGAAAAGCCGAAGTCTTCTATCTGGTTGTACAGCCTCACCGCGACGCTGCCGGCGATCAGCCCTGTCTGGACAGCCAGTATAAAGCCGAGGACGGTCCCCGTTTTTGAAGCCCTTACGGCCCCGGAGGAGCGGAACATGACCAACAGGATCAAGCCGGAAAGAATGGCTGCCAGCGTAAGGGAGTCCGCCCCTTCATGCAGGTAGCCTGTCTGGGAAATACCTTCCGGCACCTTCCCGCTCCACAGGAAGGAGATGTCCGTTCCGTTGTTGACCAGGAAAGCCAGGTTGATGAACAGCAGGGAAATGACCGGAAGGGATGGCAGCCACGGCTTCTCCGGCCGGATGGGCCGGTCCTCGCCAAAGGGGGCGCATCTGCGGTGCATGGTCAGAATGCCGAAGGACAGGGAACCCAGTACCCACAGGAGGAAGTGAATAAACATCTCCCTGCTGGGAAGCAGACAGGACAGGTAGCGGACGGCCAGCTCGTTCATGGCGGTCCTGACGGAAGCGACGACCGGATTCCCGTCCGCAAAGATGGAGAGAAAGAAGAGAAACAGGGAGATACCGATGGCGACGCTGGCGGCAAGAGGAAGTTTTCCCCTGAGACCCTGTGCCGCCTTCCGCACCTGATTCATGCGGAAAAATCTGTATTCCAGCCAGGAAACGTACCTTGTTCCGGGAACATAGCCGTTTCCCTCTTTCCGCGGCAGGAAAATGACGGCCAGGGGAAGAAACATGGCGACAAGCAGGTTGTAATGGGAATCCGGGGAAAGGTTGAGGCCGGCGGCGGTGGCATTCAGCACGGCCATGACGCCCAGGAACCACTGTTCCTTGCGGCTGATATCCGTCCGCAGCATGAGGAAGGCCGCGGTGTACAGCAGGATGGCCAGCGCCGTACCGATTCCCAGGCCTTGCAGGGTGCCGAACATGAAATCCGCGGCAAAACCGCTGCATACCAGAGCAAGGAGAGGTATCCTCCACTAGGAAGGAGGGAGTGCCGGGGCTGGAGGGCGGACGGATGTGTCTGCGGGCATTGACGGAAACGCCGGGCGTTCCGGAAAGGGAGAGGGCTGGTCTGTCATAGGAGTTGCCGGGGGAGGGGGAACGGGAAGGTTTCCCTGCACGCAGCGGCACGGGGAACGGTTCCTCTTTAAAGATTTCCGTGAAACTGTCAAGACGGATTCCGATGAAAGGCGGAGGTTCGGCCATGCCGTTTCCAAGGGTGGTCACAAGGTATGATGAAAAAGGATTGTATTTTCCAAAAGAGGGCGTATAGCATGCACGGATGAAGCGCATCGCCGTGTACGCCGGTAGTTTCGACCCCCTGACCAATGGCCACTTGTGGATGATCAGGCAGGGGGCGCGGATGTTTGATGAGCTGATTGTGGCCATTGGCGACAATCCGGAAAAGAACTACACGTTTTCCCATGAAGAGCGCATGGACATGCTCCGGACGGCGCTTTCCGACATGCCGGAAGTGCGCATCGCCGAATTCCACAACCGCTTTCTGGTGGACTTTGCCAAGGAGCATGAGGCCTCCTTCATGCTGCGCGGCATCCGCTCTACACAGGACTATGAATATGAACGCGTGATGCGCCATATCAATGCGGACATGGCTCCCAAGGTTTGCACCGTGTTCCTGATGCCCCCGCGCGATACGGCGGAATTGTCCTCCAGCATGATCAAGGGCCTGATCGGGCCGGAAGGCTGGGAAAGCCAGGTGAGCCGCTACGTTCCCCCGAACGTGTTCGCCCTGCTCAAGATGAAATATAAAACCCTGACGGAGGAAATGCGCCGGCAGGGCGGCCAATAGGGATATTCCCGGCGCCTGTCACATTTCCCTCAACGCATTCCGGAGAGCTTCCTGCGCCTCTTCCTCCGTCCCGGCTGGGGAAAATTCCTCAGAACCTTGACGGCTCAAAATCTCTGCCCTAATGCGTCGTGCCAGAGACATTCAAAAGCACAGTGCCCGTTACAATGAGGACGATGGCAAAAACGCCTGCGGCATTCAGATGCTCCTTGAACAGGAAGACGGACAGGCAGGTGGCGGCTACCATACCGATGCCGGACCAGGAAGCGTACGCGATGCTCAGCTCAATACCCCTGAGGGATTTGGACAGGAAAAGGAAGCAGATAACATAGGCGGCAATGGCCCCTGCCGTCGGCCACGGGCGGGTGAACCCTTCCGCGTATTTCAGGCAGAGCGTTCCTATCAGTTCTCCCGCTATGGACAGCAGCAAATACAAATACGGCATGACAGTCTCCTATGGATGAGCGGCTTTCCGGAAATGGCGGAGGTACGCGCGGCTGTGGCTGATCAATCCGTTGACCTCTTCGGGGCTCATGGCATTGAACGCTTCCGATTCGGCCTCGTAAAGTTCGGTCAGGACGTGTTCCGCGTAATCCCTGCCTTCAGGGGAAAAAATGATGATTTTGCTGCGCCTGTCGGCGCTGTCCGTCTGCTGTGAAACGTAACCACGGCTTTCAAGGTTTTTGAGGATGCTGTTCACCGTCTGCTTGGGAAGCATGAGCATCCTGCATAGGTCCGTCTGGGTGCAGCGTTCGGTATTCCGCACCATGTACAGCACCAGAAGCGTGTTGATCGTGATTCCGTGCTGTTCGGCCCATTGGGAATAAAGCTCGTTGGTTTCAAGCCAGATTTGGTAGTAACGCCTGATCGTGGATTTGAGGTTGAGGTGCATGTAATAAATAGTCTGATTTCGGACTAAAAATATCAGGACATACCGGAAAGTCAATACAGAAACCAGTCCCGTCCGGCAGAACGGGGACTACCGGAAATTGCCCATGGAGCAGGGATACATGCAGCGGCGCGTTCACGGGAATTGCTTACATGTCTTCCGCTGGCGGCCGGGAATGCGCCGAAGAACGCCTTCTGCGCCTGTCCTTCTGTTTGCGCATGCGCTGGATAACGCGGGCTTTTGAGGCGCACTGGCCCGTCTGCTGCCGTTCCACGGCGTCGCACAGTTCCCGGCGCGCCAGAAAGCGGTTGAGCTCCCGGGAACGGTCCACGTGGCACTTGACGGCGATGCCCGTCGGGACATGTTTAAGATAAACGCAATTGTTGGTTTTGTTCACCTTCTGGCCGCCGCGCCCGGCGCCTCTAACAAAACTTTCCTCCAGGTCCTGCTCCCGGATTCCCAGGGATTCCATGCGCTCCTTGAGGGCGGCGAGTTTTTCAGGCCTTACCATAACCGGATTGATGCAGGGAGTTGAGGCGCGCCTGAACGGCATGGACCAGCATGTCCCGGCTGGATGCCGTCAGGGGAGCCATTCCGATGATGGTGTTTGTTCCGTCCGCCAGGCGGAGCGTCAGCCGTGTTCCGTCCCGCTCTGCGGAGCATATCTGCTGCCAGAGGTGCCACCGCATGGTATGGCGCGGACGCACAAAGGGGAGAATTTCCACGCCCAGAGGCGTGACGATGACGGCCGCATGCTTCAGGCAGCGGAGCCCCAGATACAGGAAGAGGACGGCTGGGATCAGGGCCGCAGCCTGCATGGCCCACAAGGGGGCGGGAAGATAGGGCGTGATGGTGCCGTGCTCCGCAAGTTGGAGAAAACCTGCTATGGCAATCAGCAGGAAAGCCGATCCGGTCAGGAAGGTTCCCGCCCGGTTGCGCGTAAAGCGCAATTCCCTCTCCTGTACGGGAATGTGGCGGATATCGTCCACCCCCAGGCCGGTTTTCACCGGACTGGGAAGTGTGTCGGATGATGTATGTTCAGGCTCCGGCATAAATGCCAGGAAAGATTTCCTTCGTTTCTTCCGTGTTATTCTCCATCAGCAGGGTGCCTTGAAGGACGGCCCCATCCTGAAAATGGAAGCGGCCGCGCAGGGTCAGCTTGTCCAGCCCCACCAGGGAAGGCAGGCCGAGGCTGTCCAGGGAATCCACCAGCTTGTACAGGCTGGGGTCCAGGTCCACGATGGGGGCGGCTCCATTCCGTTCCGGAGTCAGGGCCACCTTGCCGTCTGCATCTACGGAAACCGCGTCGGAACGCAGCAAAAGCAGGTCGGAGGTGGTTTTAACGGGGAAAAAGCGGGAGCGCGGCACATTGACGGCGCGCGCGCCGGGGAAGCATTCGATGCCCGCGCCCATGGCCGTTTCCAGCTGGAACACCTTGGCGGACTCCGGGTCCCTGGGGTTCACCGTCTTGCTGTTCCGGATCATGGGGAGGGGAAGTACGCCGCCGTTGGCGTCCAGAATCTGCTTGAGGGAATCCAGGCGGATCCAGAGCGTGTTGGTATTGAAATAACGGTGCTTGGAAATGTTCTGGAATTCGGGGATGTCCGCGTCCGGGCACTGGGCTACCTCCCGCAGGATCAGATGCCCGTCGGATTTTCTGACGGCCAGGTGGCCGCCCTTCTTGTCCGCCTCCGTGCGGCGCGTGACTTCCATGACGAAGGGGGCTCCGCTTTCCGCAAACCAGCGCAGGAAATTCATGTCAAGCTGGGCTCCCAGATTGTCGGAATTGGAGATGAAGGCATACTTGACGCCGTCCTCCAGAAGTCGGTCCAGCCAGCCGGAACCCAGCAGGGCCGGGTACAGGTCCCCGTGGCCGGGAGGGCACCATTCAAGTTCGGGCTGCTGCGGATAGGAGGCTGGTTCCAGCGTATCGGCCAAAATCTTCGGCACGCGGTTCTGCATCAGTTCCACCTGGTGGGCGTCGGCAAAACCGTCCGCCGCATACTTTTCCAGATAGGCCAGCGTGTCCGCGCTGGTGGAGAAGGAATTCATCAGCAGCAGGCGCACCGGGGTTCCGGATATGGTGCGCAGGTGTTTCACCTGCCTGACGATGAGATCGAGAAAAGTGTCCTCCCCCTTCACCTTGAGCAGGCTCTTGGCTTTCTGGAGTCCCATGCTCGTTCCCAGGCCCCCGTTGAGCTTGATGCAGACGCACTGGGAAATCAGGTCCTTTCCGGCCGGGGCCGTGGAATCCGTGATGTTCTTCCAGTCCGCCACCTGGTCCGCCGGACTGATGTCCGTTTCGGGGATCATGCCGGAATGGTTGGAAACGAGAGCTTCGTAACAGCGGGAAAATGCCTTGATGGCTGCGGTGGAGATGCCCGCGGACTCCATCTTTTCTTCAAAAGGAGTGAACGTACTCATTGCCGGGGGTTGTACAAAATGACCGGAGAACTCTCAAGCATTATGCGCGTACCCGGCATGGTAGTTCCGGTAGTTTTCCTTCCTCCCGCGAATGGTCGGATGGAGAAAGGGAAAGAAAGTCCGGTAGTTGTTCCGGGAAGCCTTTTTTGTGCCGAATATCCGGTGCTTCTGCGATAACGCTGAGGCAGAAAGGGAATGTTCCTCACGTGGGAAAGCGGTGCGGAAAATGTCATTTCACGGCTATGACCCGGATGCGCCGGTAGTCGGCCACCCATTGGACTCCGTTCCACAGCTCATTCCGGAGGGCGGACTCCATCTCTTCAAAAATCCGGATGCGGCTGCCTTCCGGCAGCGGGGCCAGATCGGAGGCAAAAAACTGTGCCACCCAGTTGCGCAGGCCGTTCTCCCCGTCCTTCAGCGGCGTGGGGCGGTCGTAATCCATGACCAGTTCCGGGTGCAGTCCGGCCTGTTCCACTAATTTCCGGTATTCCTCCACGGTGGGGAAGTAAAAGGGACTTTCATAATGTCTTTTCTGGCGGCAAAGGATGGATTGAAAGGCTTGCTGAATGCGGTGTATGTTACGGACGGCTCCGAATTCGCAGACCAGCCTGCCTTGCGGTTTCAGCACGCGGAAAATATTTTCCAGCAGGGTCTTTTGATCGGGAATCCAGTGAAAAACGGCGTTGGAAAAAACGACGTCGAACCGGTCGGACCACGGCATCCGGCAGGCGTCCACCACCCGGAAGTCGATGTCCGGGTGAAGCATCCGCGCCTTGCGCACCATGTCTGGAGAAGCGTCCGCCCCGACGACATGGGCGGATTTGGCCAGCAGTTCCTGCGTGAGTGCGCCCGTGCCGCAGCCCAGGTCCAGAATGGCCTGTCCTGGATTGTCCGGAACGTGGGAGAGCAGGTCTTTCCCGTAGTCCGCGACAAAGCCGTGCTTGTCTTCATACAAATCCGCGTTCCACTCCATGACGGCGCCAGCATACAGGTGACGGGCTTTTTCTCCAAGACGAACCCCGCATTATTATGCCATGTCCCGGCGGGGAAACGGCCCCTTGCGCATTTTCCGCATGCGTCCGGGATTCTGCTTGCTTTGGCCGGCGTGGAATGGTTAAGATAAGTTTACTATGAAAGCAACAGCCCTGTTCATGACGGCCGGAGCCCTGGCCGCGGTTTCCGCCGGCGCCTATGACGGATACGGATATGATCCCCGGCCGGCAAGTGCCTACAACGATACGATCAGCGGCGCGGCCAGAATCGGCTACGATTCCCGCTATGCCTACAAGGATCTGGTGGCCTCCTCCCTGCTGAACCGCAGCGGCGTGTTCACCTTTGGCGGGGAAGTGGACTTGAACCTCGTCAAGGACTGGAAGCAGGAAATCGGCGCGGAATACCTGGCTTTCTGCGACGGCCTGCTGAGCGACAAGAACGCTTTTAACGCGGACTGGAAGGCTGTGAAGGAATTGTTCCCGAACCTGACTTTCCGGGGCGGTTATGAGTTCAATTACGGCGGTCTTCCCGGCTATTTGAGCAAATACACGGGCAAGGCCCCCCACTCCGTGGCCCAATCCTTTACCGCCGGGCTGGCGTACGATGATCCGGGGCACGGCTATTTCGGCGCTCTGGATGTCCAGTACGGTTTTTACGGCATGACGGGCTGGCGCATCGATTTGAATGCGGGCAAGCGCTGGAGCGGACTGATTCATGAAAAGGTGGATTTGGAACTGAGCGCTGGTACCAGCTATTCCTCCAGCTACTGGGGCGCCGGCGTGGCCGGATTCGACCAGTTCAACGTCAAGCTGGCGGCTCCCGTGCGCATTTCCGGGGTGGATTCCCGGAGCGGTTTCCGTGTCATTCCCTTCATCCAGTTTGACTGGGCGGGGAACACGCGTTCCGATATTCGCCGCTACGCCGGCATGAGCACTATTGAAGACTTCCGCATCCGCGTGGGCGTGGAAGCCGTTTACAGATTCTGACAACGGCCTCCGGGGGCTTTCTTCCTTCCCAAACGGGAAGGGAAAACGCCTCCTGGAGGCATTTGACGTTTTCGGCTACGGCCGGGGAATAATGCATGATTCATGAAAGATGCCGCCATGTGGAAAACAATTCTTATTCTTGCCCGCCACACCTTCATACGTCTGTTGTGGCTGCTGCTTCCTCTCGGTATCTTTGCCTTTCTGGTGCGGGCCATCCCTCTGAGTCCGCTCCAGGCCCTGTGCGGACTGATTCCAGTCATTGTCTTTGAAGTATGGCTGGTGGTCAAGTACCTGCTTCCGGGCATGAGCGACGTGGTCACGAAAACCCTGTATGCGTCCAACATCTCCACGGATGAAGAAGTGCTGGTGGATGCGGCCCGGCGCATGCTGGGGGCCGGAGATGCGGCGGGCGCCCTGGAGCTTCTGGAACGCAACCGCAGGGAGAATCCCGGAATGGTGCGTCCCTGGCTGATGGAATCCGGTCTGCTGAACGACATGCGCAGGTATGCGGAATCCGTTGAACTTTTACAGGAAGGACTGGCGTCCAGAAGATGGAGGAAGGAGGACCGGGCCCTTTTCCTGTATAAAATAGGGGGAATTTATTCCTCCCTGCTCAATAATTCGGAAAAGGCCCTGAAATACTGGCAGGAGGCCGCCAGCAAGTACCCGAACACGGCTTATGGCCGTGCCGCCAAGGATAAGCTGTAGGAAACTGACTAGTAATGTTTACGCTATTCGTGCCGGGGACCATGGTTTATCCTGCCTTGTTCCTTAAGGAACAAGGCAGTGGATGGAGATGCGTTCCGAAGGAGTAAAACGCTTCTGCTTCTGTATCTGTTCAATGGACGCGAATTTATTATTGACACGGAATGGTGACTAATATAGACCCCGCTAGCTCCATGAAGCTTTTATCCTCTTTTAAAGCCTTGTTGCAGCATAACGGCAGGGCGCTCTTGTTGCTGTTGCTTCTTTCATTTATTTTTTCATGTGCATTTAATGTATATGCATATGATGTGATGGAAAAATTCGGTCCTGGAATGGGGATTGTCGGATTTGTCTCAGGGTGGGGAATGTGCTTTGCCTTTCTGGTATTGATGTATTCCCTTCACTGGGTGTGTCTGATGCTGTATTTGTGGGGTTCTTCCCTGTTTTTGTTCATGATTACGTGGTTTCTGAGGACTTCTGGACTGGAGCTTAACGACGAGGTAGTCGCCAGCGTCATGGAGACGAAGCCTCAGGAGATATTCATTTATCTCAACGCGGTGTCCATCCCCCTGGCGTTGGCTACCGGGGCGGTTTGTTATGTGCTTGCAAGGTGGATAGCCGGAACGTATTCTGTCCCCCGCCGGGAAAGGGCCGCGCTGTTTGCCCTGGCCGCGGCGGCGGTGGTCTGCCTGAATATCGTCTGGTACAGGGGGTTGCCTTATAATGTTTTGCTTCCCGCGGCCATGCAGGAGGAAGTGTTCAGCCAGGCTTCCAAATTCCCCATGCATTCCTACAAGAAAGTGGGAACAATGATTAAAGATTATTATGAAATAACTACCCGTGTTCTCCAGGAACTCGACGGATTGAAGGATCCTGCGGAGCTTGCCTCCACCTGTGGGGAAGCGGAGCCGGTCACGCTCCTGATCCATTTCGGGGAGGCGCTCCGGGCGGATCATCTTCCCTTTAACGGGTATGAACGCAACACAATGCCGCTCCTCTCCCGTCTTCCGGGAATCATTTCTTTCCCGAAGGTGGCTTCCTACGCCACCGCTACCCGTGAGAGTACCCTGGGCGCTTTGTCCGATGCCACGGTGGAGGGACGCAAACTGCATTATTCCGGGTTCATGTCCCTTTTTAACAAGCACGGGTTTTCCACAAATGCCGTCTTGCTTCCTTCCGGATCCGTTCACGACATGCCGGCCTACCGGTTGTTGAAGGATACCCGGAATATCGTGCAGATTCCTGAAGACGAGATTTATGATGTGATGAACTCCCTGCCTTATATTTTCAACATCCTGGAGCAGGGGCGGGATCAGAGGCTGGTGCTTTACGTCAACAACCTGGGGAGCCATCCTGCCTATTATTACCGTGAGAAGAACAAGGTGTTCCTGCCCGATGAGCGCAACATGGTCTTTCCCACCATGTTCCCGAAGCAAAACATCGTGAACGCCTATGACAATACCATCCTGCAGAATGATGAATTCATTTATTCCATTATTGAAAAATTAAAAGACCGGAATGCCGTTTATTTTTATTGTTCCGATCATGGGCAGTCCCTGGGGGAACGGGGCAATTATACCCAGAACGGTTCCATGGATATCCCGGAACAGCGTTATGTAGCCTGTTTCGTCTGGTTTTCCGATCTGTTCAGGAAGACGCATCCGGATATGGTCAGAAACCTGGAAGCTAATGCAGAAAGGCTGCCGATGATATCCCATGATTATTTTTTCCATACGGTGATTGCACTGGGGAGCATTTCCTCCCAGGTGGTTGATCCCGGCCTGAATTTATGCTCTCCCTGCGTGCGACCTTTCACGGGAGACGTTCCGGCTTTCCCTGAGTATGACCGCCAGTTGGAAGAGATGAGAAAACGCCTTTCAACGAAGGATGAAATGCCCGTAGCCGGAAAATGAATGATGTGCGTGATGGAAGAGAGCAGGGGAAGAAGACCCGGAACCCGGATGGGCTTGTTTGAAGCATGAACAGGATTTCCAATTCAATTCCTGCGGCGGCTTCCCGCAAGCCGGCGCTCGACTTCATCCGCATCGTCTTTTGCCTGATGGTGGTGTGCGAGCATTACCTAGTGCCCGCACCGCCCAGCGGAGCGATTGCCGTGATAGGCTTTTGCGTGATGTCCGGTTTCTGGATAGGTCCGCTTTTGGAAAGGAAGGAGCTGGATGTCGTCTCCTTTTACCGGGGGAAGGCCCGGCGTCTGCTGCCTTTGCTGGGGCTGGCCCTGCTGTCCGGTTTTGTTCTGGCGGTGGTGTTTTCTTATCATGTCCGCAATATGGCGCATTGGAACGTGTTTTCCCATACCGATTTTTCCATCCTGAAAATCATGTATTTTTATGACGTTCCGGCATGGTACATGAATTGCGAGCTGATGTTCCTTCTGCTCGTGCCGTTTTTCTATGCGTTGTGCAGGGCGAATATTCTGTGGTATGCGGCCGTACTGGCGTTTCTGTTTTTGACGGCTTTTGCCCTGTATTCCCATGTTCCCGAAGGCATTCCGCGGGGAGGCGGTCTGTATTACAGCCCTTTGGCGCGCATGTGGCAGTTTATGGCGGGGGTGCTGGCGTATCGCATGATACGCTGGAAAGTCCTTGCGGGCGCCTTTCCCGTGCTGTTCCTTGTTTTTCTGGTAGGGAGCGCCATTTCTGTTTGCCTTTCCCAGCAGGAGCTTCATTATTATGAAGACTCCTTTCCATTCCAGGTGATGGCAGCCTTGTTTTACATGGCGCTGCTTCCGTCCGCCTATTTCTTTTCCTTCCGTGAAGGCAACAGGATGTTCCGCGTGGAGAAATGGCTGGCCTATGGCTCCTCCCTGACTTATGGAATATTTTTATTTCATGTGCCCGTGTTGAATGCCTGTTATATGGGACTTCTGTATCTTGGAGTGATCAGCCGGGAACAGACACGCTCATGGGCCGTCCTCCTGTTGTTGTCTTTCAGCGCGACGATTGTCCTGGTGGGTGTTTTAATGTGGTTGTTAAAGAAGGGAAAAAGGGTTTTCGGGAATGCCTCTTCATCTCCATCTGCGGGATAAAAGCTGTTTTTCAAATTTTTCGCGGGAAGGGGTGCATATTACAGGAAGCGCTGAAAACGGCGTTTTTCCCGGTATTCCGGCAGTTGGTGGCTGTGGCGGGGAGTGGCGTCATCAGTTCCGTCAAGGCGGTGGACGCCTCGTTCACCAAGCTGATTGAGGAAGATTCAAGCGGGAATACGATCCTATGCAGGCGGGGGAGCCTGGACGGAGCCTGATGCCTATCCCGTTTTTGTCATAGGAAAATTGCTGGGCACGGAACCCCGCAACATTCTCTTTGCAACTTGCAGGAAGCCGCAGACGGGCGTGGATGTGTTTACCCGCGCCGAAGTTCTTTATTCCCATGCGGTGACCGCCGCTACGGCGGTAATCGGCGCCAAGCAGGAGGGGGATTTGTGCATCACCGACTTATGTGCCTGCTCCGTGGTGGAAGACAGGACTGTTTGAAGTGCACTTTGAAGATCCGCAGTTCAATAAAAAATATCGGAACTATTTACTTTAGTCTTGTATCAGTCGTTTTGGCTGCCTCTCCCGCCAATTTATTACTGAATATCAGCGTTAGCAACAATGCAATATTCTAACAAGGTTATTTACATAATTCCGAAAAATATTTTATTAAATTTGGGGGCGATGGCTTGCGGAGCTTGGGGCGTTTTTACATCTGATTCACGGCTGCCGTCATTAGATTCCCCTCATGTCCCGGAATGATTCCCTGTTCATGGCTGACGTGACCCGGCAATTCCGGGCTGGCCGGGATGTTGAGGAAATCAGCTGAGACGGCAATTCCTCTTCAGCCATTTTGCGGCAGGCATGTCTACCTGCATGCTGGCTTTCCGTACGGCGCGGGATATTCGGCTTCCGAGCATTCTTGAGTTCTTCCTGTTTTTCATCCGGGGAAACAGTGACCGCACCGTGAGTGTTGACTGGTCGCGGGTCTTGACGAATTGCCAATCCGTTGTCAATGGAAAAAATTGAAAATAAATGGATTGAGTTTTTTAGAGGTTAGAAAAGGGGTGGGGATCATGATCAACAAATATTTGTATAATTATTTCAAACAATTGACAATGAATATATTATTTGCATTTTTTCATTCATTTAATTTGCAACGGATTGGCAATACTTATGGTTTTTTCAACCTTAATTCTAACAACTTGTGATTCGAAAACTTCACTATTGCTGGTTTGGAGGACCCATTCCCGAAGCGGTTCTGTCCAATGTGGAGAGATGGAAGTCGCTTAATCCGGATTTCGAAATTATCGAATGGAACGAAGACAATATTGATGTGTCAGGGTTTGAATTTGGCAGGAGGTGCCTGGAACAAAAGAAATGGGGATTTCTGGGGGATGTGGTTCGCCTGCAGGCTTTAGTCGAACAGGGAGGATTTTATCTGGATTGCGACATAGAATTGTTCAAACCTTTATCCCTGCTTTCCGTAGATCATCGTTTTGCATTGGGATACATGTATGATTGCGCCTTGGGCACCGCCTTTCTCTATGCCCCTTCACGTCATCCTATTTGTATGGAATTGTTGAATTTATACAATGAAATCAAGGAAGAGTACTGGCCTGTTTCCAATAGCATTTATACAGATTATTTCATTAATGAAGTTCCGGGGTTCCTGCTGAACGGCAAGGCGTGGAAAAATGACCTGGTGGAACTTTATCCCAAAGAGTTTTTCGAGCAGCCTGCCTTCATTCGCTCCCATGGCTTCTCCATTCACCACTGCTGCGGTTCCTGGAAACCGGGCAATAGCCATTCCTTTTCCTTGGACATGGATGCCAACCACCAGGTGAAATGGCTCAAGCGCAAGATCAATACCGCCCTGGCCCTGCGAAGGAACGAGTTTTATACCTGTTACTGCGCCGCCCTCAAAGGGGTCTCCCTAAAAAAGGAATACGAATGGCGTCAAGAGAGATAGCCAGAATCGTTTTGTTTCCGTATGGAGAATTAAAATGAAAGGCTTTTTTGTCCGAAAACGTTGGGAATGGTTGTCCAGTATTTTCGACCTTCCACTACTTGAGAGAAGGAAGAAAACTTCCAGGCTTTCTCCTTGACCCTGCTGATTACGGCGGAGTATCATTGAATAATGAGAAGACCCCCGATTCCCGGCCTGGTGATGGCCGACGGATGGCTGCAGCCGTATGCTCGCCAGATCCGCGACCGCCAGCGTTTGTTTGATCTGAAAATGAAGCGGATCATCCAGCGTTCCGGGACCTTGGAAAGGCATGCGGAAGGATACCGCTATTACGGATTCAACCGGGACCCGGAGACGGGGGCATGGACATACCGGGAATGGGCGCCCGCCGCGCGCGGATTATTCCTGACGGGGGATTTCAACGGCTGGGACCGCAGGAGCCATCCGCTGGTGCGGAATGAACGCGGCGTGTGGGAAATCAACCTTCCTCCGGATTCCCTCGCCCACGGCCAGAAGGTGAAAGTCCACGTGGTGGGGGCGGACGGCACGGGCAAGGACCGGATTCCCGCCTGGATTACCAGGACGGTCCAGGACCCTTTCACCTATGATTTTGCCGGGGAAATATGGATGCCGGAACGTCCTTACGAATGGAGGAACTCCGGGTTTGATCCTTCCCGGGTAGACGTGCCGTTCATTTATGAGGCGCATGTAGGCATGGCCGGGGAAGAGGGGCGCGTGCATACATACCGCGAGTTTGCGGACGAGGTGCTTCCCCGCATCGCGGCCCTGGGGTACAACACTGTCCAGCTGATGGCCGTGCAGGAGCATCCCTATTACGGCTCCTTCGGCTACCACGTTTCCTCCTTTTTTGCTCCTTCCTCCCGTTTCGGCACGCCGGAGGACCTGAAATACCTGATTGACCAGGCGCACGGCCTGAACATTGCCGTGTTGCTGGACGTGGTGCATTCCCACGCCGTGAAGAACGAGGCCGAGGGGCTGAACGACTTCGACGGTTCTGGCGGCATGTATTTTCTGCCCGGGGAGCGCGGCCGCCATCCGGACTGGGATTCCTGCTGCTTTGACTACGGCCGGGACGAGGTGATCGAATTCCTGCTTTCCAACGTCCGGTGGTGGCTGGAAGAGTTCCGGTTCGACGGCTTCCGCTTTGACGGCGTAACGTCCATGCTGTACTTCCACAGGGGACATGAGCCGTTCGGGGAGCTGGGCGCGTACTTCGGCTCCTCCGTTGATCCGGATGCCGTCGCCTACCTGCAGCTGGCTTCCACGCTGATCCAGCGGGTGAAGCCGGGCGCCGTTGCGATTGCGGAAGACATGTCCGGCATGCCGGGGCTGTGCCGTCCGGTGGATGAAGGCGGCATCGGTTTTTCACACAGGCTGGCCATGGGCATTCCGGATTACTGGATTAAGCTGCTCAAGGAGAGGAAGGACGAGGAATGGAGCATGGGGGACATGTGGTACACGCTGACAAACAGGCGTTACGGAGAACCGCACGTGGCCTACTGCGAGAGCCATGACCAGGCCCTGGTAGGGGACAAGACCCTGGCGTTCCGGTTGATGGATGAGGAAATGTACTGGAAGATGGCCGTGGACCAGCAAAGCCTGATCGTTGACCGCGGGATGGCGCTGCACAAGATGATCCGCCTGGTGACTCTGGCCGCGGGCGGGGAAGGCTGGCTGAACTTCATGGGCAACGAATTCGGGCATCCGGAATGGATTGATTTTCCGCGGGAGGGCAACGGCTGGTCCTACAGCCATTGCCGCCGCCAGTGGTCTCTGGTGGACAACCCCGGATTGAGGTTCAAGTTCCTGAACGCTTTTGACCATGCCATGGTGCAGCTGGCCCTGGAGGCGCGTCTGCTGAATAATCCCCCTCCGTTCCCGCTGAATATTGACGAGGAAAACCAGATCATGGCATTCCATCGCGGGGGGCTTGTCTTCGTATTCAACTGGTCCGGGGACCGGGCGATCATGGACTACACGCTGCCCGCACCCCAGAAAGGGGAATGGAAGGTGGTGCTGGATACGGACAATGCCCGGTTTGGCGGATTCGGGCGGCAGGACGGAGCCGTGCACCATTTTACGGATGAAGAGAGCAGGCTCTCCCTGTACCTGCTTCCCCGCACGGCCCTGGTGTTGAAAAGAGTGGGGTCCGCCGTGATGGCCCGTCCCGCTGAACCGGATGCGTAGCGAATGCCGTAATCGCCGCCCTGTCCGGTGAAAGGAATGCGCCTACATCTTTTCCGGATTCCCTGAAGATGCGGATTGGGGAAATGGCGGACGG
>OHPB01000864.1_pt1 | contig 18080 bp, 18 predicted proteins | sample 1577621 | NCBI WGS metagenome assembly OHPB01 (sample SAMEA3879577, study PRJEB24766) | human gut metagenome | biome: human-associated habitat; feature: feces | place: USA | collected 1985/1987 | reverse complement strand
GTCTAAGAATTACAATGAATCTATTACCAGAAACAGAGATGTTGTAAAGAAGATGTCAGACGGCATAGAGTTTAATATTCTCGGGCTTGAGATTCAGAACAAGACACATTATGCCATGCCTTTGCGAACCATGACCTATGACGCACTTGGCTACATAAAGGAATACAACGACATCAAGAAACAACATAAGCTGAATAAAGATTCTTTCAGTTCTCATGAAGAATTTCTTTCTGGAATTAACAAATCTGACCGTTTCCACCCTATAATAACGCTCGTTCTTTACTATGGTGAGTCGTTATGGGATGGTCCTACCTGCCTGTCTGACATGATGATTTCCATGCCTGATAATATCAAAACTTACTTCTCCGACTATAAGTTAAATCTGGTTCAGATACTTGATTCTGATAAGTATACATTTTATAATGAAGATTATCAGGAGGATGATGGAGGAATCTATGACAATCCGACAATCTATGTAGATGAAGCTGCCAGTGATATTTTAGAAGATAAAGGGTACTCACTGGAAGATGCAAAAGTAGTGGATTACGAAGATCTGATGGCAGATGTGGAAGAAGTTCAGGAAGAACAGATGCAGCGGATACAATTAGAAAAGAACTGCCCGGCAAGTATTTTTGAAGGATTTCGCAGGGAAGAAGCAATGCAAACCTATGAAGGAATCGCAATGCAGTTTACCAGGAGTAAAGGGTATCTGACCATACAGGCAACAGAAGAAGGATATTCGTTTATTTTTTATGACTCTGATCTGCATGAAATCCAGGGTGGTGATTATGATAATCCAGACGCATCTATTCAGGAAGCTGCTTATGAAATCCTTAAAAGTGAAAGAATGGATGATATGGAATGTGTCAAAGTGGATTATAAAGAATTTGAAGAAATGACGATCCAGCACTCTAAAGATTTATTGCAGGAGGGGGAACTTCGTGCGACTTCTGAGATTGGAAGAAATGAACTGGCATTAAACAGTCTGAGCAGGGCAGATGTTGAAAGAGGTGTCTTGTATCATGCACAGGCAGTATTAGAAGATATGGGAATGGAACAGGAGGTAGAGCTGCTTGCTGCAAGAGTGTATGGTTCCAGAAGCAGACAAGACCTTTACCGGGAAGATTCTGACCTTGATGTGGTTCTTTCCTATAAAGGTGATATTCGAGAAGATAGCTTTTTCAATGCCTTAAATGAATCTGGTATAGCGATGGCAGGAATTAAGGTGGATATTAACCCGATTGCAGAGGAGCGAATCACTCTGGCAGAGTATATAAAAGAATCCGAAAAATATCTTGACCAGCAGGAGATTAAAAAGCTCGCTGTGGACCTGGATAATTTTAGCTATGACGTTGATACCTATGAGTATAACGATACAGTTGAAAATAGAGAAGAACAGGTGGAAAAACTCACGGAGGATATTTTGAATAAGAAAACAGAAACTATCAAGGACTGGCTGCTTGAGGTATCCGAGGAATCCGATATAGACAGCGATGTTATAACTGCCCGTTCTTTACTTTCCCGTCTGGAAGATACAGAGCGATTTTCTATTTTTGACAAACAGCCGGAGCAGGAACAGCCAGAAGCCACGATCAGTTTTTATGTCGCAGAGTGCATGGAGTTTCCGGTCATGGGAGAGTACCATAACAACCTCACTTTAGAAGAAGCCATTAAAATATATGAGAGTATCCCAGCAGAGAGACTGCATGGGATTAAAGGAATCGGATTTGATCTGCAAGATGGTGATGAAAATTATTCCGGAGAATATGAGTTGATGAGTGCAGACCGGATACGGCGTGATCTGATAGATATGATTCCACACTATAAAGAAAGCCCTCTGGTGCAGAAAGCAATCGCAGACATGGAAAAGTATCTGGATGAAAAGCATGGAAGGGTAAAGGAAACGGAACATACGACAGAAACAGTAATAGGAAGTGGACAGAAACCTTCTGCGGTTGCGGCAGACAGAAGGGCAGAGCAGGAACCGGTATCTGTAAATCGGAGCCAGCCACAAAAGGCAGAACCTGCAAGCAGAGCAAAAGGTGAAGTGAAGAAATCTGTGCTGCAGTCTTTAAAAGATTTTCAGGCAAGGGCAAAAGCACAGGAGCAGAATAAGACAACGGAGAAATCCAAGACACATAAGAAGGGAGAAGTGGAATTATGATGGATTTGGCGATGAACTTTGATGCGGATGAATGTTTAGTAACAGCAATGTTTGATAAAGGAAACAGAAATGACACGATGGAGGCAATCGATCATATCATTCCTTTTCTGAAAGGCGATGCAGATATGATCGGGCTTGTCTGCAATACCATAAGAAAACTGTTCTGTATGAGCGATGAAGGATATGAAGTTTTTCTTATGGATCTGGAAGAATATAAAATGGAACTGGAAGAGGAGGACGAAGAATGAGTACAAGTCAGTGTGCAGTATATCAGGTAAAAGATACCCCAGAGTACCGGGATGTGCGTTTCCGTTCTTACGAGAAACTGAAAAGCGAAGGAAGAACAGTCCAGATAGAAAACTATCAGCAGGTGTACATTGGAAGAATCCAGCCGGGGGAAACTCCGGCTGATATTAAACTCCGTTTACAGAAGCAACGACCGAAGAACTTCAAAGGTCATTCCATCGGTTGCAGCGATGTGATCATCATTACCGATGATGGAAAAACCACAGCTTACTATGTCAATAAAGATGGTTTTATCATCATTCCAGAATTTCTCACAATCAAAAGTTCTTCCGATACCAGACTTTCCATTGATACGACCGGGTACGAAATCGAAGGAAAGAAAGGGACATGGCTTGCACAGGATTATATCCTGATGAACGAAAAGAAATGGTTTCTGATGGAACATGAGGAGTATGGGACAAGAGCAGCCTATGTGATTCTCAGTGAGGAAGGTGCCGTAGTCATGAATGACTGTTACAATGGCTTTGATGAAGAAGCCAGACGGAACATCCAGAATTTCATGCAGCAACAGGCAGAGCAGGCACAGCAAAAACAACAGGAAATGCAGGCACAAGCCCAGACCGGACAGACACAATCTGGAGAAACACAAAAGAAGAAACCAGAGCTGGCAAACTGGCAGAAGGTTATGGATAATGGAGAATATCTTCGCAGTGCAGAGATGGCAGAAGAAGCCAACTATAATATGATTGACGGACTGATGAATAACACTCCAAAGAAAAAGGATAAGAACGCTCCACGGAGATCGGTACTTAAACGGCTCCGAAATCATCAGAAGAAGATAGCCAGTCAAGGGAAAGGACAGCCACAGCAACAGAAGGCGATGGAAGAAGAGATGGAAAGGAAGAAGAAGTAAAAAAGTCTTGCCGGAATTTTTGAGGGCAATATATAAAAAATGGTTGATTTTTTCTCTCAAATATCATATCATAACACTAACAGGACTCCCCGCACCTCTCACGCAAGTGATGTGTCCCATGGGGAGACATTTTTATTTTTGGAGAAATAATGGTGAATACAAGTGAAACTAAAAATGAAAAGTTGCAAAATAATGAAGCAACTGTACAGGTAATGAAACAACCGAAAACCTTTGCTCAACAAGTCGAAATTATTAAAGAAAAGGGTTTTATTATAGATAATGATACAGAATGTATCGGATTTTTAAAACAGGCGAATTATTATAGATTATCTGCTTATTTCCTTCCGTTTAGAAAAAAGGATGGGACGTATTTTTCAAATATAAACTTTCACAGAATTCAAAGAATCTATGAATTTGACAGTAGATTGCGTGGTGTATTATTTAATTATATAGAAAAAGTTGAATTATATTTAAGAACGCAATTAGCCTATTACAGTGGACATGTTCATGGGGCTTTAGGATATATGGATGGGGCTATTTACAATGACAGGCACAATCATGAAAAGTTCGTGAAACTGTTAAATGTATGTATAGAGGAAAATAAAAGTACATCAGTAGTTCAGCACCATAAAGAAAAGTATGGCGGAAATTTTCCTATATGGGTTATTGTTGAATTTTTTTCAATGGGAATGTTGTCCTACTTTTATGCGGATTTGCAGTCTGGTGACCAGAAATATTTAGCAAAAGAATTATATGGTACATCAGTGGCCTGTTTAAAAAGCTGGTTACGTTGCATCACTGATTTAAGAAACCGTTGTGCACATTATTCAAGGCTGTATTATTGGTCATTTCCCGCATTACCCAAAATGCCAAGGGAATTAGAAATGTCACCAAACAGAAAATTGTTTTCACAAATACTTGTATTAAAATTATTATATCCAAATAAAAAAGAATGGATCAACAAAGTCTTGATAGAATTAAAAGCTATTGTAGAAGAATATGAGAATGATATATCATTGAGACATATAGGGTTTCCAGAAGATTGGTATGAGCAGTTAGAAAAATAGAGATATATTTTTAGGGACAGAGGAACAATCTGTCCCTTTTAATGTGTCTCTATAAATTTGGCTCTTTTCTATCATGTAGTTGCTCGTAATTCTTCTTAAGAATCATATCAATATTAGCAGACACAGTGCGAAGTTCCCGTTCATAATCCCGGTGATTAAAAAAATCTTCACGCTGTCTATTCCTCAATTCAACAAGCCGGTCCTTTTCAGCATATAGAGCTTTCATGGAAGGCAATTTATTCCCGCCAGATTTTTCTTTGAGTGTTCGGAGAGCTGTGTCATACAGGGAAAGTTCTGCCTGGTGTTCTTCATAAAATTTCTCCTTGTTTCGGCTTTTGCGATAATCTGCGTACACATTTTTATATGCCAGATATTGTCCGGTAAAATGAATCTGCTCATTCATATCTTTAAGTTGCTGTTCAGTATCTTTTAAAGATTTTCTGGAAGCACTGGTCTGGTCTGATGCTTGATCGAGTGTTGCATGGAAATCATCAAGAGAATCATAGCCATGTTCCTGTATGTAGGCAACAGTCTGAGCCATCTGCTTTAAATTGGTGAGCTTTACTTTTTGAGCATAGGCTTCGCTCTGCTGTGCTTTAATACAGGTTTGCAGATCTATGACAAGCCGGAGATCTGATTTTATGAAAATGAATGGTGCAGGGATAGCAGAAGTATCAGAGAAAGAAACAGTTGGTAAATCTGTGGAAGTATTCGGAGTTTGCTGTTCCAGAATTTCTTCTTTCTGTTCTTTATGGGATTTTGTGTTTTCCTCAAATGTTTTCAAGAGAAAATCTTCTGTGTATCTGGTTCCAAGATTTCTTCCAGTGATATATTTTTTTCTGCCAGGGTGAAGATAGCTGTACCGGTTTCGACTGATTTTGAAGATAATGTGATATTTTTCATCAAGGATTTTTGAAAATTCTTCTGGTGATCGGGCGGTACTTGCAGCATCATCAATAGCGTCACGAAGAAATTGTTTCTCTGTCTGGTAACGAGTTCCCTTTGGAGTGATTCCATCTTCTTTCATTTTCTGATTTAACTTATCGAGTTTTTCCTGTCCCCGGCGTTGTGCCCAATATTCTTTTTCTGTGATTTTTCTTTCAGCAGGAGTGAGCAGATCAACCTGATGTAGTCCTTCTTTTTTACACATATCCATAACTTCCTGTTTTAAATGGATAAGGTATGCTGTGCTTAGATGGTGCTTGTATCCGGCTTTTGCTTCACAGTCAAATTCCATATAGGGTTTTTGTGGTATGTCATATTTACGGAGACTGTTGATTACGATGTGTACATGGATATTTCCACTTTCGTTATGACCATCAGTATGAGTGCAGACTAAAGCCTGATGACCGGGGAAATTTTTCTTTGCAAAAGTTAATCCAAGTTGCTGGGCACGTTCACCGGTCAATCCACATTCATCCCTGTCTTTCGGGTCGAAGCTGATGATATAATGATGGGATTTTATCTCATTGAAGTTTTTGTTCTTGTGGTAGTAGCTGTTCAGTTCCTGACATTCCGATGCAAAAGTGAATGGATCACAGTTCAGACCGTCCAGATAATATTCTTCTCTCAGTATCATATGCCCTTCTTCATCAAGAATCGGTTTTTGCGTATACTCGTTGTGCTGGAAGATAAGATATCGTTCCGATTCTCCATAGTTAGAGTTTTTGTTTGCAATATGTTTAATTACTGCCACGGAAATCACCTGCCATTTTCATCACTTCATATTTCATTTCATAAATATCCCGAAGGGACTTTCTGATTTCATTTTTCATTTCAGTGGAGATAATTCCACCCTGGTTAAAATACCGGGCAATCTGATTTAAGTTGCTGCCAATCTTACCAAACTCGCTAATAAGTTTTTTTATTTCGGGGACATCTGCGGTAATTTCGTATTTGATGATGACTTTCTGGTTGTCCAGGGCACTTCGGACAAAATCAGAAACCGTCATGCTGTTAGCCTTGGCTCTTTCTGCAAGAAGAACATATTCAGTTTCATTCATGCGTAAATGCACATCTTTAGTTTTTAAATTGGAAATAATTTTCCTGGCAAATTTCTTTTAATTTTGCTAAACTTAATCCATTTCTACCAACACTATTCTTAGCCTTTAGTTCACTAATGTCGATATTATAACCATAATAATTAAAAAGCATCGTCAAACAGGCAAATCCACAATCAGTTATACCAACTTGCCTAATCAAAGGCACTCTTTTTTGCTTCATATTAGTACTCCTTTTACTTTCAAAAAATATTGGGCATAATAACAATCTGCTATTTTGCCCAATATTTCTTAAATCTCTAATGACAATATGCAAGGTAGCTCCTTATTTATATCTCTAAGCAATGAATATCCCATCCCACTCAATCCTGTCATAAATCCTGGAATTTGGTATCCATATAAATAACTCCTTCCAGAGTCATAATTTGCTCCCAAAATACGTTTACAAGCTGCTTCCCGTATCTCTCCACACAAATCTAGTGTCTTTATGTCATTAAACATTCTACCGTATTCCATTAATATTTCAGTATTACCTAAGTTCCCATGACATAAACAATCGTTTTCTCCAAATCCGTACTTCAAAGTGGTTGCTAATGCCGTTTTAATATCTTTATTTAATTCATCTTGTAGCTCTTTATCAATATCAAATTGCATTATCTTACATCGGCTAAGCAAAATTCCCGCCGCACCGTGACACCAAGCTGTCATATATATATTTTGTTCAGATGATTTATGTCCATTATACTCACGCTCGTCTTTCCAATTCCCAATTTTGTCATCATATAAGGAATTCTCAAACCGAATACTTGCGACTACAGCTTGCAAATACTTTTCCTTTTGGGTGTAGCTCCATAGCTTGAACTGTTAGATCCAGTAAAAGGGAAGATTCAGGTTTCATTTGATGATATTCAAAGAGAATACATGGATATTCTTGTTGTTATTAGACCAAGGGATAAATTTATATATAGTAAAGAAAAATCCAAATTTAAAATTCCTGTAAATAGGTTCAAATTAGCAATAGTAATATTAACGACGTTGATTGCTCAAAGTATAATAATAATTCCGGCAATTTTTGTTCAAAAAATTGTAAACAACTTAACATATGCACCAGAATCGTTTGAGTTTAGAAAAATGATATTATTTATATTGGGTATAACTATAGCGTTGTTTTTAAGTAATTTCATAAAAAAAAGGTGTATTTTGATATTGCAAAGTGACATATATAAAGAAACAATACAACAAATGATTGATAAAATATTTAAAATCGACATAAGTTTCTTTGAAGGTCATGCATCTGGTGATATTCAAAACAGATTTAATAGTGTATCAGAAATTTATCAATTTATTTCAATTACACTTATATCAGCTATTATAAATGCCGTAACGGCAATAATGTGCGCGTTGGTTATGATGTTACAATCTTTTTATCTCTTTCAAATTCTATTTATTATAGCAGCGGCACAAATTTTGATAGTATATTTTCTTAATAAAAGGGCACGTATCAAAATTAAAAACTATATTGCGGATCAAAGTGAATTACAGGGGAAAATGGTAGAAATTTTGACTAATATTCAGCAGATTAGATGTATGCGTATTGACACAATTCTTTGTAAAAACATAAAGGGAGATTATCAACATCTTATACAGAGGTTAAAAGAGAAAGCCCAAATAAGCGATTTTATTGAAACCATTGCTACGACATTTACAACTATATCACCAATGCTATTGTACACTATGGGAGGATTTTTAATTATAAATAGCAATTTAGAGTTAGGAGCATTAGTTTCGTTTATCACTTTGTCAACATATTTTACAGGACCGTTTCAAACGTTATCACTTATTATTCCTCAAATTAGTGTACTGCGTGAGACTATGTTGAGAATTAACGAGTTAATGAATTATAGTGATGAAATCCAAAGTGGAAAACAGAGTATTGGTAGATTTGAAAGCATTTCTTTAAAAAATGTAACATTTAAGTATTTGGGGAGTAATGAACCGGATTTAAAGGGAATTAATATAACCATTAAAAGAGGTGAAAAAATAGCTATTGTTGGCGAATCTGGGAGTGGAAAAACAACTATTTCAAAATTGTTATTAAATGCCCTTACAAAATATGAAGGTGAGATTTTACTTAATGGTTATAATATAAACTCTATTAAACGTGAGGCGATTGATCATATATTTACTATAGTGACACAGGTTCCTATGGCTATTAGTGGAACGATTAGGGATAATATAGATATATCGCATGATTTATCAGATGATGAAATTTATTCTTGTCTTAAAACGGCAGAATTAGAAAATGATGTAAATAAATTCCCTATGAAACTAAACACATTTGTGGGAGAAAATGGGCAGAATATATCAGGAGGACAAAAGCAAAGAATAGCTATTGCAAGAGCATTAGCATTGAAACCAGAGGTATTAATTCTTGATGAGGCGACAAGTAATTTAGATCCTATAACGGAAAGAAAAATATGTGATAATTTAAAAAAGTTGCACATTACACAGATAATAATTACGCATAGATTGTCGCAAGTAGAGGATGCAGATATGATATATGTGCTTAATCATGGGGAAATCATGGAGAAAGGTTCGCATGAGCAGTTGATGAAGGGAAAGGGTTTATATTCAAAGCTGGTGAGGATTGCTTAAATAAACATATTTTTAAAGCACAAAATTTGATAGGATATGGATATAAAAACAGGCAGTACTATGTATTGTCTGTTTTTTTTGAATAAAATAAGTAATTGAATACTCCTATTATTTGTATCAGGAAAATGTGAAAAGGGTAGCATGGTAGTATCACGTATATTTAAGGAGTAAACGATTATGGAAAGCCGGATTAAAATGCTTCGGGAAAAAAGGGGCTTGATACAGGAGCTTCTAGCAGTAGAGATAGGGGTAACACAGCAAATGCTCAGCAAATATGAAAAGGATATTACCATCATAAAAGTAGATGTCTTAAAAAGGATAGCAGAATATTTTAATGTAACAACAGATTACCTGCTTGGGCTGTCTGACATGAAGCGGGATCTGTCCGGTCAGATCAAGATGAATGAAACATTGGATGAGTATTATGACCTGATAGAAGTGTACAGAAGAATGGACGGGTATGACAGGGAAATGGTATGGTCGATCATGCAGACTGTTGGGAAAACTGCAGAGAAAAGAAAGCGGGGTGTGGGAAATGATAAAAGTAGCGATCTGTGATGACGATATTGCGACAACCGGAAAGATAGAGGACATGTTGTGCCGCATAGCAAAGAGAAACTTTATTCCGATAGAAACAGAAGTGTTCTGGGAAGGAGAGCATCTGTCAGAGGCAGTAGAGAGTATGGACAACTTTGATGTTATCTTCCTGGATATCGAGATGGGGCAGGCTGATGGGATCACAGTGGCACGGAAAATCCGGGAGACAGATAAAAATGTCCTGATCATCTACGTCACGAGCCATGAAAGCTATATGCAGGAGTCGTTTTCCGTAAGACCATTCCGTTTTTTGGTAAAACCCGTAGAAGAAAAACAGATAGCGGGTTGTCTGGAGGCGGCATATGAAGAAATCAGCAGCGCCGACAGTTATTTCCGGTACAGCTACCAGAGGCTGAACTGCAAAATACCGGTGAGGGATATCCTTTATTTTGAAAGCAAGAGAAGAAAAGTGTACATAGTTACAGAAAAGGAGACCTTTGAATTTTACGGAAAACTGAATGAGATTGAGGAAAGCCTGAGAGCCAGCAAGGGCATTTTCCTCCGGATACACCAGTCTTTCCTGATAAACTATAAACACATAAAAGGGCTGGCATACGATTTTGCCGTAATGGATAATGAGGAAAGGCTCTCAATCAGTGAAGACCGCCGGAAACTGATCAGCGAGCAATACTGTGCGATGGAGGATACGTTTTATGTCGGCATGTAAGTGGATGGCAGATATGCTGCTGGCGATGTTTACGGTATATCTCTTTTTCCTTTATTTTGGGATGTTTTTTGAGAGGAGAAAAAAGAATATCCGTGTATTGCTTGGAATTATCGTGCTTGTACTCTGGCAGGTAGGAATCCCGGAGGTTATCAATGAACTTCCGAAAGCATGGAACATAGGGACAACAGTGGGGCTTGCCCTGTTCGTTGTAGCAAATGTGTTTGAAGGAAAGGCATGGATGAAATGCTTTTTTGCGGTTACATTTGCCGCCATCTGGATGCTGGCGGAAATGCTGATTGGCAGCGTGCTGATGATTTATGGGGAAAGCATCGTGGAACGGCAGATTTTTGGTGCGTTCGCTTCAAGGCTCCTGTTCTTCCTGATCATCCTGGCTTTAAGGAAAGTATTTACAAATGAAAAGGTTACGGGTCTGCCGACGGGGTACAGCATCCTGATCATATTTATCCCGACTGGGAGCATATATATCATGAACGCAGTGTTTGTACTGGCTTACAGGACTGACTGGGAATATGCCGAGGGGTATTCTCTTGTTTCCGGTCTGATACTGCTGTTTATCAATGTGCTGATTTTTTATATTTATATACGGCTGGCAGATGATTTACGGATACGGCGGATGAATCTGGTGTATGAACAGCAGCTAGACCTTTGTGCGAGACACCAGGAAGAGAGGGAACTGTCCGTGCTGCAGATGAGGGATGTGCGGCATGGTATGAGAAACCATCTCCTGTCGATCCTTGCATATGCAGAGAGAGGGGAGAGGGAGAAGCTTATCCAGTTTGTAACCGATATAATAGAGGATGGCAGGCTGAGACCGTCCGAAGAGATCAATACCGGGAATATCGTGACAGATTCCCTGGTAGGATACTGGAAGAAAAAAGCAGAAGATGCGGGGATAGAATTTCTGACGGATCTCAGCATCCCGATGGAGATGTCGTTCCGGGGAGCGGATATAAGCTTGATCATGGGAAACCTGTTGGAAAATGCAGTGGAAGGCGCCGGGAGGGCAGAAGGCCGGAAGTACATACGGCTAAAGATGAAATATGACAAAAATAACCTGCTGATAACGATAGAGAACAGCTACCGGGGAAAGCTGGCGAAAGGGAAGGGGGAGGAACTGAAAACAACAAAAACGGATACAAGCAATCATGGGATCGGCCTGCCGTCTGTCCGTAGGGCGGCGGATAAATATCAGGGGGTGTTGTCTGTTGACACCACAGAGCCGGGACGGTTCCTTGCCAGGGTGGTGCTGTATGGAAGCTGAAAGTGTGGGGAAGGGAAAAGTTACATGAACACTCGATATTTTGACATTAAACAGCACAATGAGCGGAGAAGGTATATACTAATAAAATTATAGATTGTGGAAAGAGTGGCATAGGTGAGAATATTATTGTTTAGTGATAGCAGAAGGGTATTTGAAAAGACTAATGAAATTATTCAAAGTAAATTTGAACTAATGTGGTATAAGTATGATGACCTGCAAAAAGGGCAATATCCTTTGGCAGATGTTGTCATTATACATTTTGATAAGGATAGAATTCAAGATGCGACTATACCGATAATAAGAATAAAAGGCAGGTTGGGTACACATGTTTCTATTCTAGTAATAATGAATGGAACACCACAGGAAATTTATTCTGTACTGAAAGTAGGCGCATATGATTATATAACTAATATAGATGACATGCAAGAATATAAGCAGAAATTAGAGGATATTGTTTTATGGAACAGGTATCAGAGATACGTAGATTTTTGATAAATTGTATTTGTGAAAAGTATATAAAGATGGCTTTTTTTGTGTGGATATGTTAAAATAAAACAAGAATGATGAGTGAGGATTGTACTGGATGAGAATAGAAAGCATATTGTCAAAGAATATTGATGCAATGGGAGATAAAGCGGCATATGATGCGGCCTGCAAGCGCTTGTTGGCAAACAAAGTGATACTTGCCTGGATTATGAAAGAATGTTTGGAAGAATATAGAAATTGTAATATACAGGAAATAGTTTCTCGATACATTGATGGAGAACCGGACATTGGACAAGTGCCTGTAAATGTAGATGAGCGATTGTCTGGAGAACAAATAAGGAATGTATCTGTGGAAGATGCTTCTGTTTATGAAGGCACGGTTACCTATGATATTCGTTTTTGTGCGGAAGCTCCAGGAACGGAGAACAGAATCCAGTTAATAATCAATATTGAAGCGCAGAATGACTTTTATCCGGGTTATCCGATTATAAAACGTGGAATATATTATTGTAGCCGTATGATTTCATCACAGTATGGGACAGAATTTACTTCATCTCATTACGAAAATATAAAAAAGGTATATTCGATTTGGATTTGTATGAATCCTCCGCAATATAGAGAGAATACCATTACAGAGTATTATATTGCAGAAAAAAATCTGGTGGGAAATGTTAAAGAGAAGATTGAAAATTACGACTTATTAACTGCAATCATGATTTGTTTGGGAACTACGGATGATAATTCATCTGGTATATTGAAATTATTGGAAGTATTGCTTTCGACGGAGAGAGAAGTAGAAGAAAAAAAGAAGATTCTGCAGGAAGATTTTGCAATTGAGATGACAAAGACTTTGGAAAGCGAGGTGTCTACTATGTGCAATTTAAGTAAAGGTGTTGAGGAGAAAGGAATTGAAAAAGGAATTCTTTTTTCAATTAAAAGCCTTATGGAGACAATGGGATGGTCTGCAGAACAGGCGATGGGTGGTTTGAAGATTCCTGAGTCGGAAAGAGATAAATATATAACCGAACTGAAAAATGAGAAACTGTAATTAATTATAAGAAGATAATTAAAAAATATAAGGTATAATGCAGGAAGTGGACAGCGAATAGAGCTGCCCACTTTCTTTTTTTTTGATATGGCGTAATTGAATACTCCTATTATTTGTATCAGGAAAATGTGAAAAGGGTAGCATGGTAGTATCACGTATATTTAAGGAGTAAACGATTATGGAAAGCCGGATTAAAATGCTTCGGGAAAAAAGGGGCTTGATACAGGAGCTTCTAGCAGTAGAGATAGGGGTAACACAGCAAATGCTCAGCAAATATGAAAAGGATATTACCATCATAAAAGTAGATGTCTTAAAAAGGATAGCAGAATATTTTAATGTAACAACAGATTACCTGCTTGGGCTGTCTGACATGAAGCGGGATCTGTCCGGTCAGATCAAGATGAATGAAACATTGGATGAGTATTATGACCTGATAGAAGTGTACAGAAGAATGGACGGGTATGACAGGGAAATGGTATGGTCGATCATGCAGACTGTTGGGAAAACTGCAGAGAAAAGAAAGCGGGGTGTGGGAAATGATAAAAGTAGCGATCTGTGATGACGATATTGCGACAACCGGAAAGATAGAGGACATGTTGTGCCGCATAGCAAAGAGAAACTTTATTCCGATAGAAACAGAAGTGTTCTGGGAAGGAGAGCATCTGTCAGAGGCAGTAGAGAGTATGGACAACTTTGATGTTATCTTCCTGGATATCGAGATGGGGCAGGCTGATGGGATCACAGTGGCACGGAAAATCCGGGAGACAGATAAAAATGTCCTGATCATCTACGTCACGAGCCATGAAAGCTATATGCAGGAGTCGTTTTCCGTAAGACCATTCCGTTTTTTGGTAAAACCCGTAGAAGAAAAACAGATAGCGGGTTGTCTGGAGGCGGCATATGAAGAAATCAGCAGCGCCGACAGTTATTTCCGGTACAGCTACCAGAGGCTGAACTGCAAAATACCGGTGAGGGATATCCTTTATTTTGAAAGCAAGAGAAGAAAAGTGTACATAGTTACAGAAAAGGAGACCTTTGAATTTTACGGAAAACTGAATGAGATTGAGGAAAGCCTGAGAGCCAGCAAGGGCATTTTCCTCCGGATACACCAGTCTTTCCTGATAAACTATAAACACATAAAAGGGCTGGCATACGATTTTGCCGTAATGGATAATGAGGAAAGGCTCTCAATCAGTGAAGACCGCCGGAAACTGATCAGCGAGCAATACTGTGCGATGGAGGATACGTTTTATGTCGGCATGTAAGTGGATGGCAGATATGCTGCTGGCGATGTTTACGGTATATCTCTTTTTCCTTTATTTTGGGATGTTTTTTGAGAGGAGAAAAAAGAATATCCGTGTATTGCTTGGAATTATCGTGCTTGTACTCTGGCAGGTAGGAATCCCGGAGGTTATCAATGAACTTCCGAAAGCATGGAACATAGGGACAACAGTGGGGCTTGCCCTGTTCGTTGTAGCAAATGTGTTTGAAGGAAAGGCATGGATGAAATGCTTTTTTGCGGTTACATTTGCCGCCATCTGGATGCTGGCGGAAATGCTGATTGGCAGCGTGCTGATGATTTATGGGGAAAGCATCGTGGAACGGCAGATTTTTGGTGCGTTCGCTTCAAGGCTCCTGTTCTTCCTGATCATCCTGGCTTTAAGGAAAGTATTTACAAATGAAAAGGTTACGGGTCTGCCGACGGGGTACAGCATCCTGATCATATTTATCCCGACTGGGAGCATATATATCATGAACGCAGTGTTTGTACTGGCTTACAGGACTGACTGGGAATATGCCGAGGGGTATTCTCTTGTTTCCGGTCTGATACTGCTGTTTATCAATGTGCTGATTTTTTATATTTATATACGGCTGGCAGATGATTTACGGATACGGCGGATGAATCTGGTGTATGAACAGCAGCTAGACCTTTGTGCGAGACACCAGGAAGAGAGGGAACTGTCCGTGCTGCAGATGAGGGATGTGCGGCATGGTATGAGAAACCATCTCCTGTCGATCCTTGCATATGCAGAGAGAGGGGAGAGGGAGAAGCTTATCCAGTTTGTAACCGATATAATAGAGGATGGCAGGCTGAGACCGTCCGAAGAGATCAATACCGGGAATATCGTGACAGATTCCCTGGTAGGATACTGGAAGAAAAAAGCAGAAGATGCGGGGATAGAATTTCTGACGGATCTCAGCATCCCGATGGAGATGTCGTTCCGGGGAGCGGATATAAGCTTGATCATGGGAAACCTGTTGGAAAATGCAGTGGAAGGCGCCGGGAGGGCAGAAGGCCGGAAGTACATACGGCTAAAGATGAAATATGACAAAAATAACCTGCTGATAACGATAGAGAACAGCTACCGGGGAAAGCTGGCGAAAGGGAAGGGGGAGGAACTGAAAACAACAAAAACGGATACAAGCAATCATGGGATCGGCCTGCCGTCTGTCCGTAGGGCGGCGGATAAATATCAGGGGGTGTTGTCTGTTGACACCACAGAGCCGGGACGGTTCCTTGCCAGGGTGGTGCTGTATGGAAGTTGAAAGTGTGGGTAAGGGAAAAGTTACATGAACACTCGATATTTTGACATCAAGGAAATGGATGCGTTTTTTTGTGATAAAGTGTTAAAAACAAATGAAAGGAGTTTCAAAATATGAAAACAAAAGATTTAAAACTTCAGTCCGCCAAAGCATTGGCAAGTGCATCTTTGAAGATTGGAAAAGTATCGGCAGACAGCGCCTGCGCATATATTTTCCATCAGCCTAAAATGCCGAAAGAACTTAAAGCATTAAAGGAAAAATAAACATGAAATATTTATCGGAGAAAATAACAGATTATGTTATTAAAACCGGTGCAGCTTCCGAGGAATCATATGCGATATATCAGTATGGATTTCAGATAGGACTTGAAATGGTAAGTTGTTTTCTGACATGCTTCTGTATAGCGATATGGCTGCATATGATTCCGGAATTTGTAGTCTTTACTATTGTTTTTATGCTGTTGCGAACTTATGCCGGTGGTTTGCATCTGAATAGATTTGGAGCATGTTTCTTGTGTTCGGTTTCTGTTCAGACGTTGATATTAGTAATAAACAGTAAGTTTACTTTTCCTGTAATTTGCTCATGGATTTGTATTGTAGTAGGTCTGAGCATGGTTTGGATGTTAGCACCAGTAGAAAATATCAACCGGGAACTTGATCAGAATGAGAAAGAACATTGTAAAAAAGTTACGGAGAAAACCATAAGCGGGATACTTGTTTTTGCTATTTTCTGTACGCTTGGCAGGTTTTTAGAAATGGTATCTTTGGTTGCTATGACAGTTTTATTGGTTTTGATTTCTCAATGTATTGGTGTATTAAAATTTAAAATTGAAAAAAATGTGTATAGCCGGGAGTGATAGCGATATTATTCCCGCTTTTTTATGTCTGTGATACATAGTTGTATTAAAATGTGGGTGGTAACTGAAACAGCTATAGAGTGCGTCCGATGGGCAATGGCTCATATGGGCGCATTTTTATATACGGAAACATTAAAAAATTTCTTCTTGTTTTTTCGATTTTTTTTAAAATTTTGACTGTCCTCGTTACAAAGGGGGCAATAAGATGTTTTCGAAAATAGCTTTCAGGCAGAGGGGAGGTGATCCCCTTGAATCTGACAAGACTGGAAAAAGCTGTTGTGCAAAGAAAATTTATCAGGTATTGCATTAAAGTGCTGGATGGTGAAGCACTGAATTATTTGGATGAAATGGACAAGATCTGGGAGCGGGAAATCAATTTCTCTGAACTTCGGGAAGAAATCCTAGACGGGTTTTGTTCTTATGACGAATTTATGGAAATTCGATATTTCCAGATTATGGGTATGGAAGTGCCTGTTAAGGATGAAGCGATCAGTGAAGCACTGTACCGTCTGCCGGAAAAGAAACGGAAGATAATTCTTATGTCTTATTTTCTGGATATGACGGAAAAAGAAATTGCAGAATGTATGAATCTTGTACAGAGTACTGTGCATTACCATAAAGCGGATTCTCTGCGATTATTAAAGAAATTATTGGAGTGATACATATGCAGTACAGAAAAAAGAAAGAGCAGATTGCATTTGAAGTGATTGAGGCTGCCATTGGAGGCGATGCTGTAGCAATAAATCAGATTATTGATTATTTTCAGCCCTACATTAACAGTAGATGTCGGAGAAAGTTTATAGATGAGAGCGGGCGGACAAGATATGGAATTGATGAATATATGAAGCGCCGGATGGAAACTAAACTCATCACGAAGATATTGGGATTTAAAATACAGCTTTAATACTTTTGAACATGGGAATTTGCCCCCTTTTTGTCCATGTGAAAAGTAATGAGAGTTGGCGTACCTTGACAATTTAATATTTAGTCTGCAGGACGTAGAATACAGCGGAGCTGTGTGGCAGATATGCGAAGACTACCTGTGTCCGGCACTTTGCGACATCGTGGCGTAAAGTTGCCGGATATTGAAAACGAAAGAATATTTTAATGATATTGATGGAAAGGTACGAGCAGAAAATATCGGATCATAGGCAAAATTACGGGGATTTTGTGCGAAGATGCTGATTTCTGATAATAAGATTTCCGGAGATAAGCTGCTTCGGTTCGTGAGGATGGTGTGATACCAATGTGGCTGTGTTCCGACAGCCGTCTGCAGGAGAGTTTTATTTAGGAAGGGGAATCCAATTTAGATGGATGATAAAAAATTATTACGGTATAGTATGCAGCTATCTATGTTAAAACAATTACTTTCTAAAAAATTGATTAATGAGAATGAGTATCAAATTATACTGAAAAGATTAATGAAAGATTATGGCATCATATCTAATATTACTGCTTGACGAAATAAGTGTACTGTACTATAATCTAATTAACACTATGAAAGGAACACAATAAGAAGGGGAGAAAATGGAAGTTGAACTGATTAAAGCGAATG
>OHPB01000860.1_pt1 | contig 18140 bp, 20 predicted proteins | sample 1577621 | NCBI WGS metagenome assembly OHPB01 (sample SAMEA3879577, study PRJEB24766) | human gut metagenome | biome: human-associated habitat; feature: feces | place: USA | collected 1985/1987 | reverse complement strand
ACCACGGAGATACTTTCGAAACTTGCAAGAGCTGTATCGACTCAGGTTTCTCTTCAGTGATGATCGACGGTTCTCACCTTCCGTATGACGAGAACGTGGCTTTGACGAAGAAAGTCGTAGAATACGCTCACCAATTCGACGTAACCGTAGAAGGTGAGTTGGGCGTATTGGCCGGAGTAGAAGACGACGTTGTGGCTGAACATCACACCTACACCCGTCCTGAAGAAGTAGTTGACTTCGTAACCAAGACCGGTTGCGACTCTTTGGCTATTTCTATCGGTACTTCTCACGGTGCATATAAGTTCAAACCCGAACAGTGCCACGTTGATCCCGCTACAGGCCGTTTGGTTCCTCCTCCTTTGGCATTCGATGTATTGGACGGCGTAATGAAGGAGCTTCCGGGCTTCCCCATTGTACTGCACGGTTCTTCATCTGTTCCTCAGGAAGAAGTAGACACCATCAACAAATACGGTGGCAAGTTGGAAGCAGCTATCGGTATCCCCGAAGACGAATTGCGTAAGGCTGCCAAGAGTGCAGTTTGCAAAATCAATATCGACTCAGACTCTCGTCTGGCTATGACGGCTGCTGTTCGCAAGGTATTTGCTGAGAAGCCGGCAGAGTTCGACCCGCGTAAATATTTGGGTCCGGCTCGCGACAACATGAAGAAATTGTACGAGCACAAGATTGTCAACGTTTTGGGTTCTGACAACAAGTTGTAATCCGTCGTACGACATATAAAAGTTAAAGGGCTGCTTTCGGGCAGCCCTTTTTTTATGCTTATCGCATGTTTAGTAGGTTTTCAGTTTTCCTCGCCGTTGTCCGTCAGTTGTTTGATGGCTCCGTTGCTGGGGTAGAAAGTGACTTGGGTGGTGGTTTTCTTGTCGAAGAGCACATTACTCAGGATTTCCACATGGCCGAATTGCCCCATGGGGAACTCCCCTTTGCAGAACTCTCTGGAAGCATTGAATACGCTGACCGCCACTCGTTCAGGTACATTATAATATACTCCTTCCTCCATTTTACCTTTCTTTTTTGCAGCCTTTTCGTCCACGACGGGCTGGGGGAGGGTATTCATGTTTTTCAAAGAGAGGTAAACCGGCTCGCCGGATAAATCGTCATTGTCCACTACGCCCAGTTTTTCCGAGAAACGGAACAGCACCATCCGGTCTGTAAACTCCGCAGGCGTGAGTTCTATGGTGAAAACCTCCGTACTGGTGTCCACAGTGCCCTTGAAGAGTTGTGTAAGGGCTGTTTCCTGCATCGTCAATTGGTCGAGCATAAGTTTGAGTTGAGCGCCATCCTTCGGCATGTTGTCCGCTTCGCCCTTAATCAATGCCGTGCGGCTGTCCCGGATATCATAGATTTCTTCGGCCGTCAGTTCGGCTATTTTGGCATTGCTTCCGGCAGAAAGGATTTCCTGATTCATGTAATCTCTGGGATTGAGTCTTTTAGGAGCATCATTTCCTTTCGGTACGGCCGGTAACGGTTCCTCTTCCCCGTCGGTATTGATGGACAGGAGGATGCCTTCGGAAGTGAGACCTACCAACGGAGCTACGGTTCTCTTTTTAAGCTGTATGCTGTAAACTTTTTGAGGATCGGGTACTCCGTAGGGTACCATATCTATACTTTTTATACTCCACTTCGTGTAAGGTTCCTGGTTTATTTGGGACAAACGGAGATAGCGGTCTGCATATTTGCTGAATTCTCCGGGGGTATAGACTTGCTTTTCGGCCACGACGACCAGACGAAGGGCTGTACGGGGCAAGTAATAGGTTACGCCCTCCACCGTGGCGCCGGGTACGTACGGGCTTACTTCGGTTTGTGCGACGGCACCGAGTGTGCAAAGTGCCAGTCCGCATAACAGGGTTCTTGCTTTCATAAACTTTATTTTTATCAGTATTTATTCTTTTAACTTCTTGAAGGCTTCGGGGAGCGCGTCGATGATGTCGCTGGCTATCATGCTTTCTTCGCCTAACCTTTCGCGTGCGATGTCACCGGCCAGGCCGTGCAGATAGGTGCCCAACTGGCAAGCTTCATTGGCCGTATATCCCCGTGTCAGTAAAGCCGTAAGGATGCCGGTCAGCACGTCGCCGCTTCCGGCTGTGGCCATGCCTGCATTGCCCGTGGGGTTGATGATGACGCGTCCCGTCGGTGTACAAATCATGCTGTTGTGTCCTTTCACGATGACATATAATTGCATTTTGATGGACAGCTCACGGGCTTTTGCCATACGGTCGTAACTGTCGGTACATGTTCCCACGAGATTTTCCAGTTCCTTGGGATGCGGAGTGAGAATCGTGTCTTGCGGGATTTCCGGAATCCATTCCGGATGGTTGCCCAGGATATTGAGCGCATCCGCATCGAGTACCATTTCGCCCGGATGGTTACGGATGAATGTACGCAGAGCCTCTGCCGTTTCTTCGTGTGTGCCCAGTCCGGGACCCATGGCCAGAGCGTTGTAGTCGTAGGTACTTATGGCTTTCGACACCCGGATGTCGGACAAATCATGGCTGAGTATGGCTTCGGGCACACTGCATTGCAGGATGTTGTTGTTCATGTCCGGCGTATGGACGGTCAGTTTGCCCACTCCGCTTCTCAGGCAAGCCTTTGCCGCGAGGATGGTTGCGCCTCCCATGCCGTACTGTCCGCTTACGAGCAGGGCATGCCCCATGCTGCCTTTGTGGGCGAAAGGGTTACGCGGTTTGAGTATCTTTTTCACCTCTCCCGGCTCTATCACCGTAATACTACAGTCGATAGCCGCCAGTCCCTCGGCGGAAAGCCCGATGTCCATGGGGTTTACTTCACCGAGATATTTCTGGTTCTCGCCGAAAAAGAAGGCCAATTTAGGAAGCTGGATGGTCAGGGTCAGGTCCGCACGGACGATGGCCGACGAATTATTGTATGTGTTGTCTTCGCTCATCAGGCCGGACGGGATGTCGATGCTCACCACTTTGGCCGGACTGGCGTTGATTCTTTTCACGAGTCCGGCATAGCCCCCGTCCAAAGGCTTATTCAGTCCGGTACCGAACAGTCCGTCTACGATGACGTCTTTTTCGTCCACTTCAGGGAAAGAAAACTGGGAAGATACTTCGGTGAACAGCAGTCCGGCCAGGTTTTCCAACCGTTTCTTGTTGTTCAGGCAATCGTCGCTGAGACGTCCCGTGATGTTAAACAGATACGTCTGCACCGTGTACCCGGCGTTGCAGAGCAGGCGGGATACCGCCAAGGCATCGCCTCCGTTGTTGCCCGGACCGGCAAACACGATGAAGCGAGTGGCGGTGGTCCAACGGCTTTTCAATTCGGCTGCAATCGCTTTTGCGGCACGTTCCATCAAATCGGTGGATGAGACGGGTTCGTGTTCGATGGTGTATTTATCTAATTCTTTAAACTGGGTCGAGGTGAGTATCTTCATGACAAATAAAACTTCGTTTTCTTTCGTATTTTTTGGGTTTGGTACTGTTTTTGGATAAAATAGGAGGCGGTTCGGCATGTCCAAACTTGAAAAACTTTGTTTTTCGTTTGCCTCTGCGCTCACCTTTCACTATCTTTGTACGCAAAATTAGCAAAAAGATATGGAAACACTTCAGATAAAGGATAAAAAATTTGCCGTGTCGATACCTGAGGCTGAAATATTGAAACAGGTGAAGCGGGTGGCTGGAGAAATCAACCGTGATTTGGCCGGTTCGGAACCTGTTTTTTTGGCTATATTGAACGGGTCTTTTATCTTTGCGGCTGATTTGATGAGGGAAATCGAGCTTTCTGCACAGATTTCGTTTGTCAAGTTGGCTTCGTACGTGGGGACGTCTTCAACCGGTTCCGTCTGTGAGATGATAGGACTGAATGTCGATATTTCCGGACGGGATGTCGTGGTTGTGGAGGATATAGTGGATTCCGGACTGACGATGAAATACGTGACGGAAATGTTGGCGAAGTACAATCCCCGTTCCATTTCCATTTGCACATTGTTGCTCAAGCCCGGTAATTTGAAGGTGGATTTGGACATTCCGTACAAGTGTTTCTCCATACCCAACGATTTCATTTTGGGGTATGGGCTGGATTATGACGGTTACGGGAGGAACACCCGTGACATTTACACCGTCGTGGAATAGGCCGGCAGTTTCTATTGTCGGAAAAAGAGGAGAAAGATTGTTTCAACCAATACAAAATAACAACGATGAAGAATATTATTATTTTCGGTGCTCCGGGATCAGGTAAGGGCACTTACAGTGACGAGATTGTGGCAAAATACGGCATGGGGCACATTTCTACCGGTGACGTGTTGCGCGGAGAAATCAAGAACGGTACGGAACTGGGCAAGATTGCCAAGGGATATATCGACAACGGCCAGCTCATTCCGGACGAACTGATGATCGACATCCTGGCCAAGACATACGATGCACAGACGAAAGGCCAAGGGGTGATATTCGACGGTTTCCCCCGTACCATCGCTCAGGCCGAGGCTTTGAAGAAGATGCTGGCCGACCGCAAGGACGACATGGGCATGATGATAGAGTTGGTGGTGGACGAAGAGACGCTGATGGCCCGTTTGCTGAACCGTGCCATCGAGCAGGGACGCGCCGACGACAATGAAGAAACCATCAAGAAGCGTTTTGACGTGTACCGCAACCAGACGGCTCCTTTGGCCGAGTGGTTCGAGAAAGAAGGTTTGCGCCACACTTTCAACTGGAAAGGTTCGAAAGAACAGATGCTGGCGGAAATCTTTGAAGCGATAGACGCTGCAAACAAATAATCTATATGGCAGAATCCAATTTTGTAGACTATGTGAAGATATACTGCCGCTCGGGTAAGGGGGGACGCGGTTCGGCGCACATGCGCCGGGCCAAATACGTGCCCAATGGCGGACCGGACGGCGGAAACGGCGGCGTCCGCTTTGGCTGAGGCAGCTGCCTCTTCGGCGTCTTCGGCTTCGGAATCGAAGGAAGCGGCGGCAGCATCGGCTGTGTCCGCTTCGGGATCGGCGTCAAGTGCGGAAAGTTTCAAAACCGCGGCGGAAAAAAGCGCCGAGTTATCTGCTGCTTCCGCGGACGCTTCCGAGGTTTCCGCTCAGACGGCCGCGCACCAAGCCGGTCAGGCAGGAGAGCATCAAATAAGCGCGAAAGCTTCTGCTGGTGCCGCCGAAGCGTGGGCAATCGGCAGTATAGAAGAACAACCGGCCGGGTCGGCAAAGTACTGGGCGGAAAAAATAAATCCAGACAATCTGGCCGATGTTGACCTGAGCAATCTGTCGTCGGCCGGCAACGCGAAACTTCCGCTGCCGTGGGCTTATTTTTCTGCCAGAAACATGTTGGCAAACGGTTCAATTGCCAAGGATCAGGTCAGGACGTTCACTCTTAATTATTTAACCAATGATCGTTTGTACGAAGTGATCGGCAGCGTGTTTTTTACGTCAGACGGCGTTGTTACGATCCGATGCGGTTCAAATCCTGCAATTGCTGATGCGATAGTTTCCAGCCCGACTGCCGGAACTTTTGTTGCGACCGACAGTTCACGCGGAGCCGGTACGTTCACCGCTTTGGTGAAAAACAAGACAATCCGGTTTTCCAATACCGGCAGTGTAACGGCAACCGGGGTTTATATCAATGTTTTTGCGTTCAGGGAAGTAGGAGATTAGGAAAATGTTTTACGCTTTTATAGAAGACAATAAACTGGTCGGTGCCGGTGAGTGCCGCCAGTTGACGGCAGGCGTCGACAATGTGGAGATTTCGGAAGAAGTGTTCAGAAACATTGAGCGCTATGTATGGAACGGGACGAATATGGTTCGGGATCCGGATTTTGATGTTAAGCGCCGATCTGCTGAAGTGCGGGCAAAGCGGGATGAACTGCTGTGTGTGACCGACAAGTATATGCTGGTTGATTTTCCGATTGCGGAAGATGAGCGGGAACTGTACCGACAGTATCGGCAATATCTGAGGGATATTCCGGAGGCGGAGGGTTTTCCGGATGTTTCAATTTTGACTTTTGAGGATTGGAAAGGGGCTTAAATCAGAAAGGAAAATTAAAATCTATTATGCTATACTGCTAAGGGAATTCCCTTCCCAATAAAAGAAGCCCTCTTCGGAGGGCTTTTCTTATTGACAAACGAATCGATTTGTTTATTATTATAGGCAGAGTTGACCTCTTTTGTTGTCTTAAATCAACTCGCAACCCGTGAGAAGGTTGAATAATACGCGGATAGCCGCCCGATAGATTCGGTTATTTTTATTTTAAATATGTTGCAGAGGGCGACGATATATATAAATAAGTCCGCCTGACGTATTACAGGTTCTCAACCTCTGCAACGCCTATAAAATTTGAGAAAAGGATAATACGATGAATAATATTGTACAATTCAATGATCACAAGATTGAGTTAATCAATCATAACGGACAAGCTTATATGACACTCCCTCAAATCGAGGGAGCGTTAGGCTTTTCAAATTCAGGAAAAGCCATATCAAATATTTATAACGCCCACAAATCTGAATTTGACGACGAAATGAGCTGCCTCATCAAGCACGGGCGCACCCGGGTGCGTATCTTCAACCGCGAAGGAGCTTGGCTAATCGGGATGTTTGCCCGCACGCCGAAAGCGGCAGAGTTCAGAAAATGGGTTTTGAAAGTGCTTGGTGCGGTGGTAGATGGGCAACAGGTTGACAAGCCGGTCACCGTTTCCGAGCATACCCGTGCGCTGCCTTCCGGCAAAAAAGAAATCGTCCTTTCCGCAAAAGCCAGAGAGGAAATCGGCGGAATCGTAAAAAAATGCACGGCGGTTGCGATACGGGAAGAACTCGAATCCCGTGACCAGATTCGAGCAGAAAATATAGACTTAAAGAATCGGCTCAGGCAAATTCAGCTTTGGGCAAATGGTTTTCAATTATAAAAAAGTGCCCCGGTTTTCCGGGGCTTTTTGTGTGCTAAAAATAATCCTTGACAAGTTTTATAAAACCTTGTATGATTTCATTCATAATCGATAACTGTATCTAAAGGCGGTGCGGATTGCCTTTTCAGTTATCGACGAACATCCTTACGGTCGTTTTTTAACGGCCGTTTTTTTATGGCAGTAATCCGGCGCCAACCGGAAAATTGCCGAAACCGCAGCTTCGTTTTGCGGCCTTTCTTTTCCCGCTCTGCCGTGGTTCTCTTTCCTCACACCACGGCATCGGGTTTCGGAGATGATATGTTAGAACTTATTCAAGAGCTGATTGCTTTTAAGTATGCTTGCAAGCTTAAACATTGGCAGGCACGCAACTATGGACAGCATTTGCTTTATGACCGACTGATTGAAAATATCGACAAATGGGTCGATGATATTGCCGAAAAAATATTTATGGCATCCGGCGAGGCTGAACAGCTTGACTATAATATTCTAAGGCCAGAGCTGGTTAATACCGACCTAACCGAAAGTATCCGCCAACTCCTCGAAAAGATCGAACAGTTGAAGGCCGAGAACGCAGAACCAGAGGGTATACCGACATTGCTGGGTGACATCTCAAAAGACTTTTTAACCAAACTTGCTCTAGTGAGAATGGAAAATGCCGAATGAAGAAAATTTAGTGCCAAATTCAAAACGAACTCCGAGCGAACTCCGAAAAATGACTAAAAAAGGCGGAAAGAAATCCGGCGAGGTTCGTCGAGAGCGGAAAAAGTTCAAAGAAGCATTTTTGGCCGCCTTAGAGACAGGAAATACTCAAGATAATATTGTTACGGCAGTTTTTGAAAAAGCTTTGGCTGGTGATTTGAAGGCTGTAGAACTTATTCGTGATACTATTGGAGAAAAGCCGGTTGATAAACAAGCAACAACAGACAGCAACGGCAACGATATTGTTCCGCCGATTACATTAGAGATTATTCCAGTTGAGGTTGTTCATGATAAAACCTCTGAAACTTCCTAAAAAACTCTTATTCTTAGTAAATGAGAAGAAAAGGTTTAAGGTTGCTTATGGCGGGCGCGGTTCGGCAAAATCCTGGAGTTATGCCAGAGCTTTGATTGTCAAAGCGGTGGAAAAGAAAATTCGGGTATTGTGTACGCGAAAACTTCAAACATCTATCGCAAACTCAGTTCACAAGCTTTTGACAGATAGTATTTTTGATTTAGGGCTATTTGCTTATTTCAGAATTACCAAAGACAGCATTACCGGAATAAACGGCTCTGAGTTTTTTTTTAAGGGTTTACAGAACAATATCAATGAAATCAAATCCATTGAAGGCATAGATTATTGCTGGTGTGAAGAAGCGCAAGACATCAGCAATGAGTTGTGGAAAGTCCTGATCCCGACTATTCGTAAAGAAGGTTCTGAAATCTGGATTACATTTAACCCGGACAGGGAAGAAGATGCAACCTATCAGCTTTTTGTTATTCAAAAACGACCGGACTGTATAGCGGTTAAAATCAATTATGACGAAAACCCTTGGTTCCCGGATGTTTTGCGTTCAGAAATGGAATATTGTCGAAGTGTAAATGTTGCTGACTATGAACATATCTGGTTAGGCAAAACCCGTGTCAATACCGATGCGCAGATATTCAAAGACCGTTATGAGATTGCCGATTTCGAATCCCCGGAAAATATAAGGTTTTTTCATGGCGCGGACTGGGGGTTTGCTAAAGACCCAACAACGCTTGTGCGCTGCTTTATTCTGAATGACTGTCTTTATGTGGATCAAGAGGCTTATGGTGTTGGGGTTGAGCTTGATGAAACGCCGCAGTTATTTGAGAGCATTAAAACATCTCGGAGTTTCCCGATTAAAGCGGATTGCGCCAGACCTGAAACGATTAGCTTTATGAGACGGAGAGGATTTAATATTTCTCCGGCTAAAAAGTGGCAAGGTTCAGTTGAAGACGGCTTGGCCGTATTAAAGAGCTTTCGCAAAATTGTTATTCATCCGCGGTGTAAGCATGCGGCTGACGAGTTCCGTCTTTATTCTTATAAGATAGATAAAAACAACGGCGACATTCTGCCGATTATTGAAGATAAGAACAACCACATAATTGACGCTCTGCGCTATAGCCTTGACGGCTATATTAAAGGACGCGGTCAAATGAATATCAACCCCGGATGGGAAAAAGATTTTATAAAACAATGGTAAAACAGCAGAAAAAATCAAAACAACCGATGAAAGTGCGGAATATTGAAGATTTGGGAATAAATACCCAAACTGGGGATATGCTAAGCCGTGCGCTCAAGATATACAACAGCCCAGCTACAAGCTATAAGCTACCGTTTACTTTGGGCAAGCCTCAGAATAACCCAACCGTGATGGCGATGGATGCCTGTATCAATCATATTATTGATATGTGCGCGCCCGAATGGCAGGCTTTGGCTGTTCCGCGTTTTTTGGGTTACCCGATGCTGTCTAACATCGCTCAGGATCCGCTTATTCGTTCCGGCATTGAAGTTATTGTCGATGATATGACCCGGAAGTTTATTGATCTGACTTCTAAAGGTGAGAACGACCTCAGCACCAGTATTGCCGAGCTTGAAAGCGATTTGCAGTCTTTCCGAATTAAGTCCATCTTTAACAGGGCACTTGCGACAACCGGATACCAGGGCGGGTGTTTAGTCTATGTTGATGTCGGTGAGCTTGACGACGAAGAGAAGAAAACACCTCTTTATCTTGATGCCGCTACCTTTAAGAAAGGCTCTTTCCGTGGTCTTAGAATAATTGAGCCGATCAATCTTTATCCGGGGCGCTATGATACTTTAGACCCGACTTCAGAAGATTATTTTAATCCGGAAACGTGGTTTGTATTAGGGAAAGAGTACCACAGAAGCCGTTTTTTGTACTTTGCCCAAAACGAAGTACCTTTAATCTTGAAGCCTCTGTATAACTTCTTTGGGATTTCATTGGCGCAACAGGTTTTAGAATATGTCCAGAATTTTACCGAGAACCGCCGGTCGGCACAAAGGTTGTTGAATAAGTTCAGTCTTACAATCTGGCGAACTGATATGTCGCAGTTTTTGTCAGGCGGGGACTGTAACAGTTTAACTCAGCGCGTTAAATACTTCAATGCCCAGCGTTCTAATGACGGTACGGTTCTTCTGGACAAAGAGACCGAGGAGATGGAGCAAATCAACACACCTTTGTCAGGGGTCACAGATATTGTTTCAATGTCCTTAGACCTCGCGCCGGTTATCTTAGGCATCAGCAAAGACAAATACTTTGGCGATTTACCTAAGGGCTTAAATGCCAGTTCAGAGGGAACCAACCGTATTTATTATGATAAAATCCAAAGCTTAAACGAAAAGATCTGCTACGACAATGTCGAAAAGGTCTTAAAGATTTTGCAGCTTAACCGCTATGGTGAGATTGACGACAATATTTCGTTTCAGTTCGCCCCACTCTGGGAAATGGATGAGCGCGAAAGAGCGGAGATTAATAAGGTCAAAGCCGATACAGCAGCGGTTTATCTTGACCGTGGTGCTTTGTCTGCGGAAGAAGTTCGTGGTTCTTTAGCAGATAACCCGGATAGTGGTTTCTCCAATATCGATGTTGATGATGTTCCGGAAACTGAAAGCTTTGCTGATGTTGATTTAGATGACAGGGATGAGGCTGGTTCTGTGTTTGATGGGGCTATGGATGAATGGGATGAAAGCAAACATCCGAGAGCTGAAAACGGTCAGTTCGGCAACGGAAATGGGAACAAGAAAGTGAATACTGAAGAAAAAATACGTAAGGTCAAAATAGATTTTTCTAAAGACAATATCTTGCCTGAACTTAATGAGGAAGATGTAGAAGAACTTGGAGTAAAAAGTAAGCCTGTTTTGCTTAAAAAGAGCATTATTGATCGAAATTTATCACAACACCCAGAAGTCAGCAAAGACGATTATGAAATGCTGACAGCTACTGCGCTATACAATGCCGACGCTATTATTCCAGGAAATGCAGAAAAACCTTATTATAATTTTATCGCTCGTGTTTCAGATAAAAAAAGTTCTGTTGTCTTGTTAGAAGTAGCAGATAATAAAGACAATTTTGAAATTGTACACCTTCATTGGGCTAAGGATAAACAGCGCAGGACTTTAGAACGTAAGGGAAATAAAATAAATAAAAGCTAAGTGGGAGGCCGGCCGGGTGCCCTCCATCGCAATACCTTAAAGGCAAGCAGCAGGTGAGGCCGAAAATTTCTGCAATTCACTTAGCTTCGATATCAATATAATACCTTGAATCCAAATAAAAAGCAAGTAAAAAGTCGATGGTAGAGAGAATTTATACACTTCGCCCCATTCGTCCGAATAAGGGGATTGAAATGGCGTATCGCAAAAAGCTGATGAAACTGATTGATGAGATGCAGAACTCGGTCAAATACTGGATTGAGGCGGAATACAAACGCCAAGAGCCTGTTATTATGGCCGATGACGCAACTCCGGCAGATGCCATGGCTCGGGCTTTACGTAAACGCTTTACTCAATGGCAGAGAAATTTCCGGCGGGAAGCTCGCGAACTTGCCGGATGGTTTGCAAGGTCAAATTATCGTTATGTTGATAATGCTTTTAAGGATAGCATTCGCAGCTATCGTAGTGAGAAGTTTCAGCAGAAACTTAACGAAGTCGGCTTTACCATAGACCTAAAAATGACACCAGCTGTAGAGAATGTCCTGAAATCGTTCATTCATGCGAATGTTAATTATATTCATTCTATTCCCCAACAATACTTTACTGATGTTGAGGGAATGGTTATGCGTGCAGTTCGCTCCGGTCGTGATTTAGAATATTTATCTGGAGAACTAGAAAAATATTACACCACCAAAGGAAAAGATAGAGCTGTAAGACTTGCTAGAGACCAAACCAATAAAGCTACATCACAGTTGGCAATAGCCAGACAGCGCGAACTTGGGATTACACATGCAATTTGGAAACATGCAGGAGGCGTTAAATCTCCTCGTCATTCCCACGAAGCTGCCGATGGGAAAATATTTTCGCTAAAAGATGGATTAATAATCCCGGGGGAGGCTGGTTACGGCGGAAAAGTAGGGATATTTCCCGGTGAGGAGATAAATTGTCATTGTTACGCTCGTCCAATCATTAAGGAATTTATGTAATGTTAGCTTATGATAAGTATACGCTCGACAGCGTCCGGCATTTTGACGAGAATGGCTTTATGCATGTTGATGTGTCAAATATCACTAAAGAGACCGTTAATCCTTATTACGGGCGAGAAATCCCCGGTTGGCAAGAACAAGGGCTTATCCCCGATAAAATATATTACGGTTACAGACCATTTGATGAAATTGAAAAAGCGGCAGATACATTTAACAATCTGCCGCTTTTGTCTGAGCACGTAGAAGATGGGGCGGATAAAAAAAACCAAAATTTGCGGGTAGGCTCACTTGGTACGGATGCCCAAGCAGAACAGCCCTATCTTAAAAACTCTCTGGTTATCTATGACCAGAAAGCCATTGATGACATCAAATCGGGCAAGAAGAAAGAATTATCTTGCGCCTATCGCTATGATCCGGTGTTCAAATCGGGGACATTTGACGGGCAGAGATACGATTTCCGAATGGAGAACATCCGCGGAAATCACGTTGCTCTCGTTCGCGAGGGCAGAGCAGGGAGCGATGTGGTTGTCGCTGATAGCAACTCAATTAAAAAAGGAGAAAACATGAGTACCAAACTGAAAAACTTTATCAGTAAGCTCTCGTCTTCTAAGAAAGGCATAGCCATGGATGAAGACCTTGAGGAAGCCTTGAAAGAGGCCATCCGCGAGGAAGTCAAAGAGGCTTTGCCGGAAGTGGAAGTAAAAGAAGAGATTACCGAAGACGCAGACGGAACCGATAAGCGTAAACTTATTGATGAAATCGGCGGAATTTTGAAAGGCAAGGTGGACGAGGAACTTTGGCGTACGATTATCGGCAAAGCTGAAAAACTGGCTTATACAGATTCCACTCGTTCAGCAGATGACGAAGACATCAAAGCAAAGGATGCCTGTGCTAAAGATGCCGATTTTGCCGAGGGTGTGAAATATGGCGAAGAAATGGAAAAGAAAGAGCGCAAAAAACTTGACCGTGAACATGAATCCGAGGGGATGAAGGGTGCGATGGACGCCGCTTTAATCCGCTTGTCGATTATGGATGAGTTCAAAAAGAAAAGTGCAGCCGCTGAAACTGTCCGTTCTTTAATCGGAAATGTTGATCCAATGGCGTTTGACAGCGCCGAAGACATTTACGGCAAAGCACTTGAATTGAACGGCTATAACCTCAAAGAATACTCAAAAAGCGCGTACCGCGGCATGGTCGAGGTTTTGAAGAAATCTAAAACCGCTAAATCTGAAATGACTTACGATGCGGCAGCAGTTCAGGGATTGTTAAAAGACTTTCCTGAGCTGGGAAAAATTAAATTAGGAGAAAGATAATATGGCAAACATTCCTTTTCAGACATCCATTAACCGGTCAAAGCCGTGGGGCGTTGCCGGTGATTTTATGGATAGCAACTATAATCATATGTATCCGTTGACTTTGCTGGTTAAAGAATATGAAGACGACGATGTAAAAGTCGAGGTTGGTAAATTTGCCTGGGATAACGGTGACGGTACTTGTTCTGCTACCGGAACAGGTGGTCCGACCGGTGTCGTTCATCGCACCATTTATATTCCGATGACAACCATTGCTGACGGTGCAACCATGACCGTTCCGTCGCGTTATAAAGCCGCTATCGCGGACAAGTGCAGTATATTCATGAATGTGAGCGATGTCCCGACTGTAGGTAACAAAATCTTCGTTAATAACACCACGGGGGCAATTACTAATGCGGCTGCCGGTTCCTCTGTTGCTGGTGCAACTGAAACCTCATTCAAAATTGTCACCCTTTGCGACAATACTGCGGCTGCTGGCATTCTTGTCGGTGTGACAAATTGGGAGTAATATATAATGAACATTAATGAAATTCGAGAACTTAAAGACTATGGCTTTGTTTTTAACGGCTATCAGAGCTTTATTGATAAATCCAATCCGTCCAAAATGGCGATGGATGCTGAATTGCTGACACCGCCAAATGCCGGCGTTCCGGTTGAATATACTGCTTTTCTGGATCCGACAATCATTCGTATTTTGAATGCTCCGACCAGAGCAAGACGTATTGTCGGTGAACGCAAGATCGGTGACTGGACTACGCCGTATGTTCGTTTCACAATGATTGAACAGACCGGCTTTGTTCAGCCGTATGATGATTATGCTGATAATGGCAAATCTGATGTCAATCCGACCTTTCCGACTCGCGAAAATTACGTGTTCGAAACGACAATTGAATATGGCGATCGCGAGAGTGATATCGCTTCTCGGGCTAAATTCAATCTGATTTCCGAAAAACAGCAATCTGCCGCCACCACGATTGACTTGGCGATGAACCGTTTTTATTTCTACGGTGTTGCAGGTTTGCAGAACTTTGGTTTATTGAACGATCCCAACCTGCAACCGGCTTTAACGCCTGCCAATGTTGGAACAGAGGAAGCTCCGGTTGTGAAATGGGAAGATAAGACGGCCGTTGACATGTACAACGACATTTTAGCTATGGTTGCTGATCTTTCAAACCGTTCTTTTGGCTATATTGATGAAAATTCACGGTTAAAATTGGTTGTCAGTCCGAAGATTTCGCCGCTGCTCTTGAAGACTTCCAATCTGATGACAGAGTCGGTTAAATCTTTGATTGAAAAGAGTCTGCCGAATTTGGAAATCGTAGTTGCACCGGAAATGTCGACCAAAGCGGGCGAATTGGTTCAGATGTATGCTGATGTTGTTTCGGCTGACGGTGTGACCAATAAAGTTGCTGATTTGGTCTTTTCTGAGAAAATGAGAGCCGGTCGCGTTGTTCCGGCGCTGAGCCATTTCAAGCAGAAGTTCACGGCCGGAACCTTTGGCGCGGTCATTTTTCAACCGTTTGCCGTTGCGCAGATGCTCGGCGTATAGACATATTAAGGAGGTACAATGTCTAAGAAAAACAGAAGCGTACAGGTCGCTAAACAGCCTGCAAACACCAACCCCGCTGCTGATGTAAAACAGAGCGGGGCTTTTGTTACCGTAAAATCAAAGTTGCCTTTTGGTCGAAGTTTTGCCACTCCGGACGGCAAGGTTCACGTCATTAACGGCATGAATCAGGGATTGCTGGTCAAAACCGAAGGGCTATTAGGTATGTATGCCACCACCCAACTGCCTAAGGATGTCTGGGATTATTTTGCAAAAGTTTATGCCAATGACGCTTGTTTGAAAAACAAAATTATTTTTGCTGATGTCAAAGCCGAAAATGCTGCGGCGCAGGCAAAAGAAATCGAAAAAGACGTAAAGACGGGAATGGAACAAATTAATCCCAATGATATTCCCAATATCAAAACGTCCGAAAACGAAAAAGACGGTACAGGAGTAGTGGCATAATGGCAAGTCAGCAGATAGAATTTGATGCGGAAGAGTTTTTACAGGCTTACCCTGAGTTTACCACTCTGAATCCCTCTCAGTTGCAGAATTACTTTGATATTGCGACAGGCATTTTAAGCAATCGCTTAGGAGCCGTTGTCTGTGATGAGAAAAAGCTCAAAACAATGCTCTATCTGCTGACGGCTCATATTGCTTTTTTGTTTATGCGTGGAGCAGGGCAAGTCGGCGCAATGTCTTCGGCAACCGAAGGCTCGGTAAGCGTCGGCTTTTCCGTTCCGCAAAATCTTAATGCAGCGTGGTTTAATCAAAGTCAATACGGCGGTCTATTTTGGCAAATGGCAAGGCCTTATATGTCAGGGAGATATATCAGTGGCTGCGGGTGTTAAAATAACAGGCGGCGACAAGCTGCTTACCAAATTGAAGAAACTGCAAAAGCTCGGGAAACATCGGGTAACGGCTGGGTTTTATAAAGAAGCAAAGTATCCCGACGGTACTCCAGTCGCAACTGTTGCCGCCGCTAACAACTTCGGCACGGTTGAAAATGGAGGCTTTATTCCGCCGCGTCCTTTTTTTTCCGATGCTATTGCGGAGAATAAAGACAAATGGGTTGAGGATTTCGCCAAGGCATTAAAAGCAACCGATATGGATATTGTTAAATCGATGAAACTCGTTGGCGAAGAAATGAAAGCTGATATTGTCGAGAAAATCGATAAGAATGATTATGAAGCGAAAAAATATCCTGAATTAGCACAAAACAGTGAGCCGTTGAAAGATACCACCCACATGATGCGTAGCATAAATTATAAAGTAGAATGATGAACTTACACCAAATAGTTAGAGGGGCAATAAATGCGGTTAATCCCGACCAAGATGTCACAATCAAGGTCAACAAGGGTAATCGGCATTTTTCCGGTGGAATTGTCGAGCCGATTTGGGAAATCGTTCCCGCTAAAGCTCAAATTCAGCCTGTCAGCTCTTACGAGATCCAATTTATTGACAACTATGTATCAAGTTCTGTTTATAAGAACTTTTATTTGCTTGGTTCATTCCCCGGATTGAATCGCCGAAGCGAAACTGGTGGTGATGTGATTGTCTGGAACGGCTTTGAGTGGTTCATTGACAGCGTGCCGGAAGAATGGAACACGGTCGGGTGGACAAAGGTTCGCGGCGTGCAACAGCTTCCTGAGGATGAACAATGACAGAAGAAGAAATCTATATCGCTGTTGAGGCTATGCTGGTTAAGTTTACCGGAGTTTCTCAAGATAATGTCATCCGGGCTTATCCGGGAAGGCGTGTCAGTCTTCCGCCGAATAACGATTACATCATCATGACCATAACACGGGCGGACAGGTTGGAAACACCTGCGGGAAGCTGGACAGCGGAAACATACACGGTTACGCAAGGTAAAGAATGCGTTATGCAGTTGGATTTCTTCGGGCGTAAAGCCGCTGTGTGGGCTAATGCGATTGTTGATTTTTCGCGCAATGTCATGATGTGCGACTTTTTAGAACCTTACGGGATTTTACCGCTTTATGCCGATGATATTTCCAATAATACCGGCGTAAGCGGCGAAAAAAAGTATGTCGAGCGGCGGACGGTACAGCTGCATCTTAATTATCAAACCGATGCGGCTGTCAGTGTCGATACATTTACGGCCGTCGAATTTAATATTTTCAAAACGGAGTTATAAAATATGACAATTCCTGCAAGCGAACTTGTAGATTTGCAACCGAGAACTCTCGGCGGCGGATTAAACGGCGTGGAACTCAACGGCGTATTGCTCAGCAATTCTGACTTGTTGCCGGCAAATATGATTTATCCTTTCGGCTCTCCGGATGCCGTCAGCAATTATTTCGGGGCAGAAAGTGAAGAATATGCTTTGGCTTCCGGTTATTTTCTGGCTGATGACAACAAGCAGAAAAGTCCGACCACGCTTTATTTCTATCGTATCATTACCGATGCGGCCGCCGGTTGGTTGCGTGGCGCGAGAGTTTCTGCCAAGGTAGATGCTTTCCAAGCTGTAACTGACGGTGCGTTAAGCCTCTCTATTGACGGGAAAGCTGTTAACCTGACAGGGATTGATTTAAGCGAGGCAACCAGTTATTCCGCTGTCGCTGCTGCTGTTCAGACAAAGCTACAGACGGTTGCAGAAAATGCAACTGTCGTTTACAACTCAAATTTTGGCGCTTTTATCATCACTTCCGGAACAACCGGCGAGACTAGTTCGGTTTCCTTTGTCTCTTCGGTTGAGAGTGGAACCGATTTGTCGGCATTGATGAATTTGTCTCAATCTTCCGGTGCGGTTACCTCTATCGGTTCGGCGGCTCAGACCTTAACTGAGACAATGCAAAACCTGATTAAATCAGGTCAGAATTGGGTTACGTTTATGCCGGTTTTTCAGGAAACTGACGAACAGAAAGAAGAATTGGCGGCTTGGTGTAATTCGAAAGGCACACGTTTTGCGTATATTGCCAATGAAGTCAATGGTAACGCGCTCATTCCGAACAATGTTGCTTGTTTTGCCCAACAGGTTAAAGATTACAACGGCATTTTCAACGGCTATAACACGAAAGCCTTTTGTGCTTTGGCAATGGGATATGCTGCTTCTATGGATTTAGACCGGACGAACGGTCGCAAAGCATTTGCTTATCGTTCGCAGGCTGGACTTACTTTCACGGTTGATGATGCTGAAAATGCAGCTGCTTTGCTGGGTAATGGATATAATTTTTACGGCTCTTATGCTACGGCAGCCGAAGAATTTACTTTGGCGCAGAATGGGC
>OHPB01000837.1_pt1 | contig 18594 bp, 15 predicted proteins | sample 1577621 | NCBI WGS metagenome assembly OHPB01 (sample SAMEA3879577, study PRJEB24766) | human gut metagenome | biome: human-associated habitat; feature: feces | place: USA | collected 1985/1987 | reverse complement strand
TCCGGCTCAATGTAAACGGGGAAATTCTCGTTATTAGAACACAGCACGAACTTAGCGAAGAACTGCACTTCATAACGGTCTTTCCCTTTGGATTCCATTTTATAGGAATGGGCTGTGCTAAGATTCTTCAACCGTTCGCTATCCTCACGGCGGTTGAGCAGCACTTCATCCACAACTATCATCAGTTTGCCTGCCCAATCGGCATTGAACTGACTACGAAAGTCCTCATTCGTATTGAAAGTAACATTATCCTGAAACAATGCTTTCAAGAAGTTCAGGAATGTACTCTTGCCTGTATTCCGTTCTTCCGAAACCAACAGAAGTATCGGCAGCTTCTGCGTGGGCTTTAGGTATAGCAGTTGAAGATAGTCCATTCCCAACTCATACTGCTCACCAAAAATGTGTTCCACCAGCGAGCGGATATGCTTGAAATCGCCCTCCACAGGAATATGGGTTATCGGCTCGTAAAGGTCAATTGGTTCATACAGATTATAGAAACCTGCAACATCCTTTTGATAGTCTGTGTGACTTGGCACTGTGCAAAAACCATTATATTTATCAATAGTAGGGATATTGTGCTTACCATAATCTTGTCGGATAGTGCCAAAGCTCCATTGAATCCGGCGAGTGATAGTTGTACCATCAACCAAAGGTTGCTGCACTACCTTATATATTGTAGTACCTACCCGAATATATAATTCTTCCATATTGTTCCTCTTGGGATTATACATTCAATTCACTACAGCCAGAACCCTGCACTTTCGATTTCACAAGTGAAGTAATCTCCCTTTTTGAGTAAAGGTTGCGTCCACCTAACTTGTGAACGATGATTGTACCCTCTTTCTGCATACGCCACAAAGTGGTGTAGGTGATGTGGAGCCGTTCGCATACTTGGTCGCGCGTATAGTATTCGTCACTCTCTTCTGGTGTCAAGTCAGTTTGAGACTTTTTCCCAATCAGTTCTTCTACTAATTCAGAAACAACCTGCTTGAGGTCATCCTTCTGTAACATGATAAAATTTCCTTGCATAATATGTTGTTTAGATGATTATGCCGCGAAATTATTATAGAACACAAAGAAAGCACCTCGGTAAAAATCGTGTCGATTTCTGCCGAGGTGCTTTTAACAGGATAGCGTTTCTTTTTAACTAATCAAGCGTTTATGATAGAATCAATATACATTGGGGGAAAGCAAGGTACGCAGTCTTATGCCCATCAACTTCGCTTGTTCCCTTCCTGTTTGAATAGTTTTTTCTGATAAGTTCAAATTATGATCATAGTCGCCATGTTCATTGATAATGGCACAATAAAGGGCTTCTGCCCAATCAAAACCAAATTTGAATCCAAGGGATGGGAATTTCTCCAAAATGGCAGTATGAAAAGTTCGGTAATTGTAAGAGTCATTAAGCAAACCGCCATTAGTCAACGCAGCAAAAATATAGGCAAGAACGGAGTCTGTAGCATTTGTTTCCATCCATTCGGTGAGTATTGTCTCTATCCCATTGGTAAGAAGTTCCGCATAAGGTTGTATAAGCATTTCTTCAAGCAGGACACAGACTTGCTTGCGTCCACGGCGACCTTTAGACTCCTGCAAGGTGGAACTGACTACCTCTTTTGCCCCACCATTTTTACCCATAGCTTTCCATGCCCCTTTGGTATAAGCCGCTTTGTCAAAACTGGTAAGCATTAAAGAGCGTATAAATTGCCCACCAAAACCTTTCTGCCAGACAGACGAGTTTTCTCCCATCATTGTTTTGGAGAGTAAATCTCCCATCTTCACAAAACCATCGTCAAATATCATCCAGTAGAACGTACTACACATGAAAGGATTGTTATGCAGGAGTTTTTGTTTCGTAACCTCTTGATTAAATGTAGAAGCAAACAAGGCTGTCAGTTTCTCATGGACTTGCTGGTAATTGCTTCCAAATTGAGCTTTATTGTAGCTTTCAGTCCCAGGACAAAGGCTTTCAAGTAATTCTGTAATGCCCTTAATCCCATTGAGAGACAGCATTTCTACCAAGTAAGACATGCCTTTAAGAATGAAAGTCATATCACCTTCGTATGCTTTGGCAAAAAGATTTGTAAAGTCTTGATAGTCTCCGGGGTGTTCATAGTGCCAGCGACGCAGGCTGAGCAAATTCAAATCCTTGTTAACTGCTTCTTGAGTTTCACGTTTCTTATCCTCCCAATAGGCATGAATGCCTTCTTTAATGTATTTTGCATCCTCTGATTGCTCAAATTTGCTCATGGCATATTCTCTATTTCCTTAAACCCATTGTCCAATTCCAAATAGCAATACAAGCAGCAGGCAGACACATTCCCATCTTTTATGGCATTGGAGAATTTGTCAATCAACTCATCGGTAGTAACCCCTTCTTCTGTGGTCATTATCTCCAGGATTATGCTTTGTAACTTGTTTGTCTCATCATCTATCTGTTTACTGTAGTTATCGCACAACAGGTTCTTTAAGATTGATTGAATCTTACTCTTAAAGTCTGTATAGATTTCTCGATTCGCTTCAAGCCATTCCTGCATTTCCGATTGACTGGGATAGTTATCATGGTGAAGTTCCTTCATATCATCATCCATATAAACAGTTTTGCTAAATGGTTAATCTTTGAGACATGCCAAAGGAATCACTTTAACTCCATCAGGACGAGAGTATGCCATTGTTCCACCCGTAATCACAATAAGCAAGTCTGGCTCCCGAATAGGCACCTGCTTCTCCGTCTTATTGTGTTCCTGTATCAACCTTTTGAGTTCCAGTAGATGTTTTGCACCGTCATCTATTTCACGGCTACCAAGTTTGCACTCAATGAGAGCATAACGTCCATCTTCCAAATGCAGCACTATGTCCGCTTCCAAGTCGTATCGGTCATGGTAGTAAGATACATGACTGTTCAAATCAATGGTGTACGCCTTTAGGTCACGAATACACATCTGCTCAAAGATAAATCCAAACGTCCTAAGCTGCATACTTAATGATTCGGGAGATAGTCCCAAAAGGGCAATCGGTATAGAAGGGTCACAGAAGCATCGTTTTACACTGCTTCTGATAGCGGTCTTGCTTCTTATGGCAGGACACCATGCACTTATGTTCTGGATAACAAATAGTTTTTCTAAAGCCGAAACATAATCATCAAATGTATCTACGTGGCAACTTACTTCGCCAGACGAGGTTACATCATCCAAAAGAGATTTTTTCTTGACCAATGTCGAAACATTTCTGGCATAGGCCCGAAGTATCATGCTGGTCAGTTTGGCATCTCTTTTTTTCCCATCAATACCGGAAACATCGTCAGAACAAATGGTTTGAACATAGTTCTTTGCCACGAGTAATTGAGCTTTTGGAGTACGAGCCAACAAAGAAGCCGGCCATCCACCTCGGGATGCTGCAAAGATTAAGTCTTCAACGGTCATCTTAGACATTTTACCGTCAATATCATAATCAGGATTGTTGAAAAGTTCTTTCAATGAAACTTCGCCCGTAGATTCTTGCGACTCCCACAAGCTCATAGGCAACATACGCAACCGGGCAATACGACCAGCTCCGGAATGATGTATTTGAGATTTGTCAACAGCATTGGAACCAGTGAGTATAAATTGTCCGGGAATTTGGCGGTCATCAACAGTTGTTCGTACCGCATCCCACAACATTGGAGCATCTTGCCACTCATCAATAAGACGAGGTGTATCTCCTTTTAACAGAATGGACGGCTTAGTTTTAGCTGTGGCTAAATACTCCTCACGCATACTTGGGTCTTGCATTCTCAAGATGCTATTGGCAAGTTGAGATGCCGTAGTGGTTTTACCGCACCATTTGGGACCTTCTATCAATACTGCCCCAAATGCATCCAGTAAATCTTGCAGCAGGGCATCGGCTGTTCTTTTATAATAATTCATATAATATATTTTTCAATGGCAAAGATACACATTTTCTGCGAATTGTATTGCCAATTCGTGTTTTTTGTGGTAATTAAATCCACTTTTTTGCGGTATTTCATTCGGTATTTTTGCTGTGTTTTGTTCCGTGTTTTTGTGGTATTTCACTTGGTGCTCTTGCGGTAAACAGCTATAATTAGTCAGATAGATTAGCTATCAGTTCCATCCTCTCCTCTTCGCTTAAGCCCTTCAGCATCTCCAACAAAGCTTTCTTATCTACAACTGGGGCAGTTTCTTTAGGCTTCTCATTAAGCAAATAATAATTGTACTCCAACATCTTCGCAAGAGGATAGGCGCCTATGTAGTTGGAAGTGATGTCACTGCCACCACTATGCCCCATGCTGTCACTTATATATTTATAAGGTACGACACCTGAATTATTGAGATTGGTAGCAAAGCTATGTCTTGCCCATGTTGGTGATGGTGTTTGTTCCAATCCTATGAGTTTAGCGACTTTTGCCATGTGCTCACGTATATATCTGTTATAACGTTGGATAACCCATATCTCCTGTTCAGGGGTAATAAGTTCGCTCATTATGGGAAATACCCTTCGCCCAAGTTTTGGAGCATTACCATATCGGTTGAGTATCTCTTGTATCTCAGGTGTAACAGGAAATATTACCTCACTGGCACTCTCGTTTCGTTCCCGGGTCTTATGACGAAGAAAACGTAACTGTTTGCCATGAGTGGCATAGTATAGTTCATCATAAGTCAGACGGAGAGTATCAGCAAGATTTTGCCCATCGCCTAAATACATAAAGAGGAATAATCCAAGGTCGCGAAATATAGCATGCTTTTCTCGCCCAAGAAACAACTCGTTCCCATCCTTGTCTTTTGCCTCACCTGCTTTCCAGAAGTCATAAAGTTTACGCATGGTAGCCACATCAAGAAACTCATGCTTGCGGCTTTGGGATTTATTGTAACCTGTGTCCTTGAACATTTCCTTGGTATCACCTTTCATCAAACCATTTGAGATACACATATTGATGATTGTTCTGAAGCTACGAAGTGCGATGGCAATGGTCGTGGTACTCAGTCCATTTTTCCTCATAATCTTCACCCACTTCAAGACGAACTCCCTGTTAATGTCAGCAAATGATACATCCGTCCCCAAGTCTTTCACAAAGCGGTTACGAACATCTTTGCTACAACGGGCTGAACCAGCCTTGCCCTCATTGGTCTTAGATTGAATGTATGAATCCCACACTGTAATAATGGTGCTGTCATCATCTTTTTTACCCTGAAATCTGTCTTGCAGCTTGCGAAGAGAGAAGTTGTTTTCTGCGATAAGTTGATTGGCGATAAGTTCCACCCTGTCCATTAGATTTTTCATGTCGTTTCTCTCTGTCAGTTGAACACGACGGCCACTTTTCTCGTATTCGCACAAGGTCAACCATTCTTCCATAGTGTATGTTTTGCCCAAACGAAGAAAGACCTTCTGTCCAGCATGGCACACACGCACAGCCACAGGAAGCGGTTGCGAGTAATCTCCTGCTTTTCGTATGTCAAGAGTCAACGACCCATATACGTTGCCATTTGCAGCCGTGAATTTGACGAGGCACTTTTCTCCCCTTGAAGTGGTTTTGGCTTCCATTTTTGCCGTTTTAGTGACCTTATTCGTCTCCTTCTTTTCCATAATATGTTTATTTACAAGTGATATTCCGCTCTCTTTGGTGACCTTCAGGTGACCTTTTCGCACGAAAACTACTGCAAACATACGTATTTTCCTGCAAACCACAAAATGTATTAAGTGCTGACAATCAGTATATTTACATAATATGTAATTTCATGAAATACCCTACAAAAAGACTCATAATCTGGAGGTCCCAGGTTCAAGCCCTGGCTGGTCCACAAGATAAACTCCTGTAAGTTAAATGTTTATGGGAGTTTTCTTTTTACCCTCGGTTTATGAATCTTGACAGGAATAAACCTGAAATCTGCTGATGTTGGTCTATTGTTGTTCCCAAATTATTTGAGATAACATGTTGACATTCAAAGCAGAGGTACTAAAAAGCAAGAAAAGGAGTGACGGTACCTATAATGTGAAGATTAGAATGACCTATAACAGAGAGGTCAAAAGGCTGTCTACCAATATCTTTGTTAGACAAGAAGATTTAACTAAATCATTCAAACTAAAGAACCCCAAGTTTATTAAAGAGGCAGATACCATAGTAAGGTATTATCAGGAAGTGTGTGCAAGACTACAGCTTGACATCAATCACTACACCTTAGATGACATCATAGCTCATCTGAAAGGTGAACAGATAAAATCCCAAGAGATAGACTTCATTCAATTCAGCAGAGAGTGGATAACTCATGCGACCATTAAAGGAGCTGAGAACTATACTACAGCTATCAATGCTTTAGTGGCTTTCTTAGGTCAAGAAGAGCTAAAGATAAGTCAGTTGACTAAAGGTTTGCTGGAGAGATTTGCCTCATACATCAATGCAAGAAGGGAAGTTAAGGTAAAGGAACTGATAAGACAAGGCAAAAGAGTACCCTCTAATAGAGCCTTATCACTCTATTTAGGAAGTATCAGGCACTTGTTCAATGAAGCCAAGAAGCATTATAATGACTATGACAGGAATATCATACTTATTGGCAGTTCTCCCTTTGAGAACTTTAAAATACCAAAACAGGAAGCTACCCGTAAGAGAGCCATATCAGCAGACCTCATCAGGCAGATATATAAGTTGCCTTACCTTTACAACAGTAGAGGAAAAGAAACTCAAGGCAGATATAACCTTGCTAAGGATTGCTTTATCTTATCTTTCTGCTTGATAGGGATAAATTCAGCAGATTTGTATAACTGTAGTGAGTTGGATAGTAATGTAATTACCTATTATAGAACTAAGACCACCAGCAGAAGAGTTGATAAAGCCAAAATGCAAGTGAAGGTACCGGCTTTGATAATGCCTTTATTGAAGAAATATAGGGATATTAAAGGGCAAAGGATTTTCAACTTCTATCACCATTACAGTACAGCAGACAGCTTTAATAAAGCTATCAACTATGGTTTGAAAGAGATAGGCAAACTGATAGGAGTAGATGACTTGGAATATTATGCTGCGAGGCATAGTTGGGCTACTTTAGCAGTGAATAAGGTAGGCATTGACAAGTACACAGTTCATTCAGCCCTTAATCATATAGATGAGGCTATGAAAGTTACAGACATCTATATTGAGAGAGACTTTGAACCTGAAAATGAGGCTAACAGGTTGGTAATGGAATATGTGTTTGGTAATGGTGCTTACATTTAAGTCCAGAAGTGGATTGTAGTAAAGAATCTCCGTAGTCACCACTTGTATTATGGGGATTCTTTTCTATCTTTGCGCACTAAGTATTATATATAATATGGTATAATAATATTGTAGTAGTGATGAAAGGCAACAGCAATAAGAAAAGTTTGTTTAAGCTATCTGTAGGTGGGAATACCACAGACAAGGACTTGGAGCGTGAAGCCAAAGCTAAACAAATGGAAGACATATTCAGCAGTCTTGATGTTATGTTTGCTCCAGCAGATATGCCATCTGTCCCTTCATTAGATATAGACAAAGAGGGCACTTCAAATTCTACTTCTAAGAAAGATAGTTCAACAGATGTTCTCCCTGTAGAAAGTACAACCAATAGCAACAAGTCAGATACTTCACCAGCATTAGAAAAGTCAAAGAAAAGCAACCTATTTGATGAAATAGCCAGCTTCAGTAAGGACATACCAAGAATAGAAGCCCTGCATTCTACTGCCAGCAGTATTTTTTCTATTTCAAAAGATATAGAACAGGAGAAGCAGCCTTTGTCCTCTAAAATTGAAAAAGTTCCCCCATCAATAAAGGTGATTGAATGTGATGAAAGTGTCAGGTGCATATCTGAGATATGGAATGAAACACCTTGTGGCATCATAGAATGTCAGGTGCCACATATAGGAGCTACCTACTTGGAAATGTGCTCAGACAGGGATTCCATTATAGTATTCCCTGATGAAAGTGAAGCATACAGAAACTCTAAGAAATATTCAAATAGCCTGTATGTCAGCAAGGAAATAGGAGAAGAGGATATATCTGACTATATTCAGAAGCAATCAAGGCACAAGTTTATTGTAACCCCTAATAGTGCAGGCAAGTTATTGTACCAGCTAAGCAAGGAGGGTCAGGAAGAGGACGTAGTGAAGAAGTATTTCTTCATGGTCAAGGATATGGAACAGTTACAAGCTGAAAGTACATATAAGGCTGACAATGGCAAGGTGCTGGATTTCTACTTGAAGTTCCCCAAAGGCAAAAGGTGTATCTACACCACAGACTATAGAGCATTTACTCATCCTGTCCTGAATAATGAGGAAGTACATGTCATCAAGTGGAAGAACCTGCCCAAGAGGAACATCAAGGTCATATCATGCAGCAATATTATTGGAGCGTTAAAGGAGGCTATAGAGAAGCTGCCAGCTAAAGACAAGGTACTGGTGGTTTATACCTCTATACAACAGGCAAGATTAGCCATACTCAACTTAAAAGAGGATATGCAGAAAGAGTGCTGTATATGGTGTAGGGAGTTCAATAAAGAGGAGGCTGGAAAGTTCTTCAAAGCAATAGGTGAATCTAAATCCCTGCCTAAAAGAATAACATTCTTGGGTTATAGAGATTATAACCTGCAAATAAAAGGCAAATGCCATCTGATTATTGTGTCTGATACAAATAAGGGCAGCACTTTGATGTCAATCAAGGATATAATCAAAGTCTATAGCCTGTGCAAACCAACTAATATATTAAGTGACACTGTAATACATAATGAGGCAGCCTGCCATTGGCAATGGGAAATGGAAATTAATGTACTTGTAGAAAGGGCTGAAAAGATAGTGAAACTGTTGAATACTGCTGATGAGCTGAGTGAGGGGGATAACAGTTTGAAAAGGCTGTTCTCTATTGTAGGCACCACCCTGAGAAACAAGGCTACAGGCAGAATAAGAGGCAGACTGCCCAATATCAAGTTGATTAGAAGGGATTACTGGAGCAAGGATTCAGCGGCTTACATGAACATAGACAGCCTACTGTTAAGGGTAAACCTCAGCAACACCTATTACAGCAAACCTACAGCTTTAGCTAAGGCACTCAAAGAGCTATATAGCATTACCTCCTCAGAACCCAATAATAATGAGGAGATTCCAGAAGCTCAGCAAGAGATAGAAAAGGAGGAGAAAAAGCGTCAGAGTGCCAAGAAACTCAAAGAAAGGATAGCCATACTGGATGAGATATTGAAACTTCATATAAATAATAAACTCAATCAAGAATATCTTGATGAGAAAGGTAAGAAAGGTAGCAGTATTCATAGAAAGGTTTATAAGGAGGTAGCCAAGCTATACTCCTACATGGGAACAGAAGAGCTTATAGACAACTTGAAACACATTGAAAGTGGCAATAAGATAGGCTTCAATAACTTTAATAACAAGGTCATATACTGGTCTTTTGTTGAGAACCATCCTTTAAGGCTGTCAGTAAATGAAGCGTTCAAGGTCGGAGAGAAGTACACCAATGCTGAAATCAGAGAGAAAATGAACTCCATCATACAGTATCACTTTCATAGGGACTGGTCAGAGAATACCAGAAAGCCCATTACTCTATTCAAGTGCTTTTTTGAGACAGAAAGACCTAAGAGAGAGTATATCATTAAGTCAGAGCTTAGCTTCAAGTGTCACAAGGACAGGATAGACAAGAATGAGGATGATTTGTTAAAATTATTTATAATATCAGATACTCAGGCTAATAAGAAGTCAAAGAAGCCTCAGTCTGAAAAATCTTAGCTAACTTTGAAATAAAAAAATTTCCTACCATAATGGATAGAATAAATAGGGATAATACAGTTAGTTATATACTCTGTAAGAGGTGGAGTGATATAAAAGAAAAGTTTGTCAACTACTTTGCTTCCTTAGAGCCTAAGCATGCTATAGTAAGCTCTTTAGGTATTCAATTAAAATATTCAGGTTACTTTGCTATGATTCCAAGTAATTTGGATTTAGAAGCCCATTTAGCTCAATATCCAGTTACAGACTATTTCTTTGTAAAGGATAATTCAGGACATGTAAAATCTGTCAATATCAATGGAACTCTTGGGGCTTATTTTGACCCTGACAGACTTATCTATATAATAGGGCTTATCAGTTCCATACCTGCTAAGAATAAGGATTCCATTACAGAAGATGGTTATGTGTCTATTAACTCCAAGCTCATAAGGAATGCTTTCAAGGACTATTTACCTTATCTTGACTATCTCATAAGAACAGGAGTGTTATGTACTGATGGGCAGTATATTCAAGGTGAGAAGTCAAAAGGCTACAAGTTCACAAAGCAGTATGACAATGTGCCATTAAAAAGATATGATTACCATGCCTTTCAAGGCAAGGTAGAAGCTATTCCACAAGAAGTCTATAGTGAGGAAAATGGCACTTTTATAACTAATACCCTAAGTGAAGACTCCCCCTATCTGTCCCATTGGTATCTCACACAAAAGCTGCATATAGACAAGCATGCAGCAATCTCTTATGCCCAAGACCTTATGCAATACAAGCTTAGTCAAGGCATACAGTCATGGGATATTAATAAAGATAAGACAAATGAGAGTGTAATAGTCAGGAAGCACCCATTGACCCAATATCAAGCTGCACTATACAATATCAACAGCATTGATATAGGAGATTATAAGGTTTCCATTGATACCCATGTACATAGGCTGCATTCAGCTATAACCAATATGCAGAAAGACTACAGAAATTTCCTTACTTATGGTGGTCAAGAATTGGTAAGTATTGATATAAAAAATAGTCAACCATACCTTATCTGTGCATTGCTTAACCCAATGTTCTGGCATGTTAATAATGAGCTATCATTAAGCCTCTATTCACTTCCAGAAGATATACAAAGAAGTATAACCTCTGTAGCTCTACCATTGGAACTGGAAAAGTTCTTTGGCAAGTGCTCTAATGATGATTTCATTCAATACAAAGAGGTTGTAGCTAATGGCAGGATGTATGAAACCATAGCAGAAGTATGCCAATCCCATTTGCAGAGTCCTATTAGTAGAGATGAGGCAAAGGTATTGATGTTCTATCTCTTGTTCTCAAGCAATCAGGGGAAGCATAACAATTCCACTATTAACAGTATGAAGAATATATTCAGCATTAAATTATTCCCCAAAGTAGCCCAACTCATTAAAATCATTAAGCATAGGTATAAAGGAGTCCCTGTCAAGAAACAGCACAATAGGTTAGCTTGCCTGCTGCAATCAATGGAGAGTGAGATTATACTCCATAGGTGCTGTAAAAGGATATGGGAGGAGTGCAACCATCAAGTTCCAGTGTTCACTATACATGACTCTATTGCGACAACGGTTGAACATAGGGAGTATGTACAAGCTGTAATGAGAGAGGAACTCAACAAAGCCATAGGAATACCTCCAACATTAAGTATAGACTATTGGAAGCCAAGCGAAGTGAAATATCACAATATGTTATCACATACGTGAGAGACCGAAACTGCCCCTGTTTTCACCCCAGAAAGCAGGGGCTTATCATATTTGGACATAGAAGTAGATAACTGTTTCTACTGCCCAAGCTATTATACTACAAAAATTTTTTATTTTATTTTTTTTCACCCTTCTGGACTTCCATGAGCCAGCTCTAATCATCTTTACCCTCCCTCCCCTTGCTTTGGAGTGGGAGATACCCCAGTGAGTTAATTGCTGGTGATATGAACTGGTACTAACTCATTGGGCACTAACTCCCCCTTTGTAACTAATGTATAACATTCTAAATTAATAGACATGGAAAAGTTAAAGTTTTTAGAGACTATGACTGTTGAAGAGTTCAAGTCCAAGATGAGTGTAAATAAGATTGAAGTTAAGCAGAATCCCTATACAGGTAAGTGCTTCTTTGTCTATGGTTTTGAAACTGGTGCAGTGAGTGAGAAGTTCATTAATGGTGAAATCTCCAACCCTGTCATCTCACAGGTATGCTCTCCAGATACAGGAGATATGTTCTATATGCTCCATCAGAAGGGGGATGGAGGAGCACCTACTTTGGCTACCCTTTAAGGTTGGTCAATAAGGTCAAGAAGAGTAGTGAGTTAAGGCTTGCTATTCTTTTTTATTTCTCAAAAGGTTTAACTAAATGTATTTTTGATATGATGAACTTAAGAAAATCATCTAAGAAGCAGGCTAAGATTAAGTTAGCCTTGCAAGGCTGTGCAGGGTCAGGAAAGACCTATTCAGCCTTATTGATGGCTTATGGGCTGTGCAATGACTGGACCAAGGTAGCCATTATCGACAGTGAAAATGGAAGTGCAGATTTATATGCCCATCTTGGAGCTTATAATGTATTGAGCTTGAATGAAAACTTCACTCCAGAAGTGTATATGGAAGCCATAGGTATATGTGAAGAAGCTGGCATGGAGGTTATTGTCATAGACAGTATATCCCAGTGCTGGGACAACCTTTTGGAATATCATGCTAATTTGCAAGGGAACAGCTTCACTAATTGGCAGAAGATTACCCCAAGAATGAATGCCTTCATGCAGAAGATATTACAGTCAGATAGCCACATCATCTGTACCATGAGGTGCAAGCAGGACTATGTGCTGAATGAAAAGAACGGCAAGTTAGTTCCTGAAAAGGTGGGACTAAAGGCTGTAATGAGGGATGGGATAGACTATGAGTTTACCATAGTCTTTGACATCAATATGAAGCACCAATGCGTAGTATCAAAGGACAGGACAAGCCTTTTCATAGGCAAGCCAGACTTTATGATTACACCTGCTACTGGTCAGATTATAAAGGATTGGTGCAATGACGGGGTGACAGTAGAAATGATTAGAAGCAGGATTAACCAAGCCAAGAGCATTGAAGAACTGACCTCTATCTATCATCAATATCCAGAATGGTACCAGCAGCTTACATCTGACTTTATGAGTAAGAAAGCAGCCCTTCAAGTCCCCCAAAATCAACCTATTAATTATACACCAAATTTTGTAAGATATGGAAGCAGTGCAACTACAACCTGTCAGAGCTAATTTGATATATCCCAGCAAGATAAACAGAAGCCTCAGATATGATGCGGAGGTTATAGCCCCCATAGAGGTAATAGAGACTGATGTATTACAGTCCAGAAGAGTGAATAAATTACCTTTCATTGAAGCCAATACCAAAGAGGTCACTATGGAACACCTTAGAAATGAATGTGTAGTACCTGTATTCAGCAAGGACAATGAGATAACAATCAGCCATCCCAACTTCATAGAAGCAATATGGGAAGCAGCTAATAAGGTATTCCCCCATGAAACTATTGAATATCCTGCCATAAGAGTGAGCCATATAATAAAGGGTAGAATCCCGGAAGCCATCCATAAGCCTGTAAAGGACTTACTGGAATCAGATAAGACTATTTACTATGAGAGGATGATGTTTTGCTTTGAGATTCCAACTATCCATGAGGATATAATGGGGAACAGGTTGAACCTTACAATAGGTGGTGTCAGAGCTTATAACCATGAGAACCTCTATTCAAGGAAAGGGGCAGAGAAGTTCAAGGTATTTATAGGCTTTAAGAACCTGGTATGCTGCAATATGTGTGTATCTACTGATGGCTATAAATCAGAATTAAAGGTTATGAGTATTAATGACCTCTTTACCTCTGCAATACAACTATTCCAAGAATATAACATAGCCAAGCACATTTATTATATGGGAGCTTTCAATGACAGTTATATGACTGAACAACAGTTTGCACAGTTCTTGGGAAAGAGCAGATTGTATCAATACCTACCAACTGAACAGAAGAAGAAACTTCCCCTGATGCTTATGACTGATACACAAGTAAACCTTGTGGCTAAGGCATACTACAATGATGAAAACTTCTCTCTTCCTGACAATAGCAGGGAAATCAGTATGTGGAATGTATATAACCTCCTTACAGGGGCTAATAAGAGCAGCTATATTGATAACTTCTTGGACAGGTCACTCAATGCCACACTGCTTGCAGAGGGACTTAACAAGGCTCTGTATGGAGAAAATGAGTATTCTTGGTTTATTCAGTAATTGGCTTGGTTAATAGCTCTCTCTATCCATTATGGTAGGTAAAATTTTTTTTCATACTCACTTCCTTATTTTGATTTATAGAAAAGTGAGTACATCTGACATAAGGGTAAGCTGGGTAAGCCTGTTGTGTACATTTAACTTGGAATATTTCTATATAAAAGCCGAGTTAGATGTACATTGTCTATTGGAAAGTTGGCTATTATGGTCAGGAAGTGGATTATTTAAGAGGCTGGAGGTATATCAGAAAGCTACTCCTACTAACTTAATCCACTTCTGGACTCTAAGGATAACACTGGTATTGAGTATGTAGTATAAATAATAACTTGGAAAAATGGATGTATTATTGAGTGTTGCAGGAGAGCTAATCATGATATTGGTGTCCCTCTGTATTATGGCTAAGATATTGGACTGGTAACAGTCTATGTATATAGTTTAGTGTTGTTCAAGCCCCAGCTTATATCAGGTTGGGGCTTTTATGTATAGTGCATATGGATGATTTGATGTTATTAGTAAAGTTCATGGTAATACCATTTGCAGTAGCCACATTACTTGCATTTGTGTATGACAGGAACAGGGAATAAGAGTACCTTTGTATATAGGTATAAGCCCATACCTATGGCATCTGATATGCTAAAGTTTGCTTTGAAAAAGAGGTGGTTCTATAGTTGTTTCTTGCTGAAAAGTGATACCTTTGCAGTATGGACAATTAAATGAATTGCTAATGAAGTAGAAGTTTAACAAGACATATTGGAAAAAGAAGTGTTTGCTTCTTGCTTGATGTTATTCGGAAAATCGCCAATTAGAAGAATATAACCTCAAAGGCAAGGCTGTGAATGCTCATACCATAAGGTGTGGGCTTTCCTTGTTGTAGGTTATAGGTGTTTGGCGATACCTCCGAATAGACAATGAGGATTGGCTCACACCTTCTTTTTGTAGTATGACTACAAAAGGAACAGCATAATGAGGGAAGTAGAAATCATAGTTAATGAAGATGTTGAAATAATATCTGTAAATGACTTTTTTACATTTTCTGTCAAGTATCACAATCTATCAAGTACAGCAGATACTATACCTGAAAGTGAAAAATTAATTGTGCGCTGGTCAACTACTGGTATTTGGCTTATAGGTGATAATGAGCTTCTTATTGGGGAGGATGGTAATTGGAGGGATATATCTAAAGAGTTGTCATTCTTCTTGGAGTGGCAAAACCCAGATTCAATACATTCTCCAATATCCTTGAAGATGCTGTTCTATGCTATTGTAGATAGTCTTAAATATGATTATTGGAAAACTCCCTTGGGAACATATCAAGAGCACTCTATCAGAATTTCTGAAATAGCCCAGCATTATAGCAAAAGGGCTATAAGAGAAGAGCAAAAATCTATACAGAAAGAGTTGGATAGAGTAATTCTTGAGGACTTAAAGAGAGACTTTATCAATCGTGCCAAGAAAAAACTAGAACCTACCCCAGAAGAAAGAATGAAAGAGGCATGGGAAGCTCATAAGAGACTTGAGGCATTATTTATTAGGAATGGAGTTATAGGTGAAAAGTTTATTTCTGACCCTCTAGCTCTCAAGGATTGGGATAGTCTTACTGAGGAAGATAAGGCCTTGATATTACCTGTATTTGAGGGAATGACAGAAGAGGAAATAAAAGCCTATTGGAATGATATTTCTCCAATAAATAGAGAGATGATTATAAACAGAAAGTGATTTTTGAGAATGTAAAAAGTATTTAAAAAAGAGCAACATGAAAGAAGATTTACGCTGGAGCATAGCCAAGACAGGTTTACCTCTGATTAGTGTTGAACTGACGACAGATGATGGAAACAAAGGCAACCTGTGCTTTCTGATTGATACTGGAGCTACCATAAACATCATCTATAAGTTTGTATGTAAGCATTTCACTAAGTCTTTCATTGAACTTGAGGGTGGTGGTTCTATGATAGGCTTTGAGGGACAGGAGCATAAGACCCAATATGTGGGAATAACCTTTCAACTAGAGGGAAAAGCATACTCTGGAGTGTTCTCAGTCATAGAGGAGTACAAAGGCATGAAACATATTGAGAATGAATCTGGAATACAGGTACATGGGGTGCTTGGTATGCCATTCCTTACAGCAAATGGATGGATTATAGACTTGGACAAATTAATAATAACAGATAAGTAATGAAAAAGACAACTATTTTATCTATTGTCGTATTATTGATTGTATCAGTATCTTCTATCTCTTATAGTGTATTATTACACAAAGAGAATAGGGCACTGATAGCTAAACAGGATTCTTTATATACTCTGTCAGAAGCTCAAATGGTGTTTAAGGAGAACGGGTTAAGACTAGTGGCTGATATAACAGTCTCTATTCAAGATGTTAAAGATTATGCTGCCAAGTATAGCATAAACCTGCCTGAAAGTAAGAACTCCTTTAATATCAATGGGCTTAACCCTTTAATAGTTTACTATCTTATTTATAATACAATAGATGTTCATAGTAGCCCCTTTATAGCAGGTAATACCGTTATAAAAAAGATAAGTAAGGAGAAAGTGATTGATATGACATTTATAACAATGCAACAATTATCTAAAGGAGATTATAGTGGCTTATTCAGCACTCTAAGGTTGCAGGCTATGCGCGTAGGGGATTTACCTCAATCAAAATTTGAGATTAAAGAAATCCCTATTGAATGATTTCTGGGAAAGATGTAAACTAAGCATTCTATAACAATATACCTCTTCTATACTGAAAGGAGAGGTTTATAACTCTATAAGAAAATAATTTATGAAGTAGAAGCAAAAGAATTATCTTTGCTTAGTGCTGCATATAATGTGTACAAGGTTAAACAATAAGTTACCTGCTTACCCTGAATAAGAGTAGGCAAGGTAACTTCTTGTCTTTGGATATATTATAAAGTCAGTTTTTGGCTTTTAAGAGGTAGCCATATACTCCTCCTCTTTTTATTCTTTCTACTTTCATGTCTCTTAGGACATGGCCCAGCATTTGAGTTGAAAGTGCTTTATGTCCAGTCTTTTGAACTAACTGCTGCTGAATTTGAGTAGTGGTCATAAATAGTCCATTTTCATCATCAATAGCACATTTCTCAAAATGATTTATAAAAGACTCTTCTTCAATTGAGATATCTCTAAATTCAGAGTTCATTCTATCGAGTTCTTCAATCTCATCTTCATCAAACCAAAATTGAAAGCCTGTTCTGTAAAGATGTAAGAGCTGGGCAAATAGCTGGTCTATAGGTATATTATGTTGCAGATTGATACTTTCTGCTTCAAAACACAAGAATCTTCTATTTCCAGTTAAATCTTTCAGGAAATGTTTTCTATTGACTGTACCTGCAAATGAGGCCCTCTTCCTATAATACTGGCTGATAGTGGTATAAGCCCTTCTCATGCTTGTTCCCTTTTGGGTCATAAGCTGTTTAATTCCATCCATGCTTTTATCAGACAAGTTTTCAAGTTCATCCATTAGAATGAGTACACATTCTGATATTTTAACATTTGTTTCTTTGTCTTTGGTTTGTATATATCCTTCATGGATAAATTCTTGAAAATCAGTAGGAAGTATAGTGTGAAACCATGTGGTTTTGCCAATACCTTGTGCACCTGAAAGAATGATTGCTGTTTGGTTTACTACATTCTCATCCATCAAAGATGCTACTAATGCTACCATCCACTTCTTTAGACATTTAGCAAAGTGATGAGGTTGAGTTGTTCTGACAGATGTAGCTAATTGAGCGACATAATCAGTTCCATCCCACTCTGGTAAATTTTCTAAATAGTTCAGAAAGGGGTCAAACTGTAGGACATAATCTGATTTTAAAATCATCAGCAACATATCCTTTGAGCACTTGATGTTTTGGATTTTGATTTTTTTTAATATGCTGTTGAACTCATAGTCTTCCAAATAATGGTATTGCTCATCAGCATTTCTAATTCTTACTAATAATCTTTGAGTGACAGAATTGTACTTAAACTCATAATGTCTTGTTAGATAAGCCTGTACTTGTTCAATGTTGGAATTGAACCCCTCATTGGGTATTTTTTCGGTTGGGCTTGCTACTTTTGGTATAGCATGAGGTAGGGTTTTCAACATACTCCCTCCTTTCTGGCTTCAATACAAGCCATTAGCATTTCATGAGTCATGTATAGCTTACCCCCAAAATTAACAAAACTGATAAACCCTTTGGCTCTCCAGTTAAATAATGTTCTTTTAGTTACTTTGAAGATTTGCTCCAAATCAACTAAGTCATAAAGGATTGAAGAAGTATCCTTTCCTAATTTTCCTGTAACTTGGCAGTTCTCTAAACTGGTTACAGACGCATTAGGAGCGTATCCAGATTGTTTGTCATATCTGTTCATACTCCTGATTTTGGTACTTTGTGGCAGGACAAAGTGTTTATAATCATGTTTAATACATTCACCCTGCCGTGAATGTTTGTACAAAGTTCTGTGATAAAAGTGAATTATCCAAATTCTATTATAGGAAATTGTGGTGATTTCTTCATTTTTCATAGTTTTGCATTGCGTAAGGTCTTTGAATAGAGTAAGTTGGGCTTATTGGATTTTT
>OHPB01000821.1_pt1 | contig 18915 bp, 17 predicted proteins | sample 1577621 | NCBI WGS metagenome assembly OHPB01 (sample SAMEA3879577, study PRJEB24766) | human gut metagenome | biome: human-associated habitat; feature: feces | place: USA | collected 1985/1987 | reverse complement strand
CAATTACCACTCCGGCAGGGCCGAGGTTTTTCTGCGCACCGGCGTAGATAAGGTCAAACTTTTTTACATCTACCGGGCGGGAGAGGATGTCGCTCGACATATCGCAGATAATGGGGACGTCAACTTCGGGAAAGTCCTGCCATTCTGTACCGTAGATGGTGTTGTTGGCGGTTATGTGCAGGTATGAGGTATCCGGTTTAAGCTCCAGCTTTTGCGGAATGTAGCTGTGGTTTTTATCTGCGCTTGTGCAGGCTTCGTAGGCTTCGCCAAAGCGTTTGGCTTCAGCCATGGCTTTTTTTGCCCATACGCCGGTGTTGGCATATGCAGCGCGTTTGTTGGTAAAAAAGTTGGCTGCCGTCATTAAAAACTGTAAGCTGCCGCCGCCCTGTATAAATAAAATTTCGTAATCATCGGGAATTTCCATCAGCTCGCGCAAAAACGCTTTGGTTTCCGCGTGCATGGCGGCGTATTCCGGGCTGCGGTGGCTCATTTCAATAATGCTCATGCCGGTGTTTTTATAGTTTAAAAATTCTGCCTGGGCTTCCTGCAAAACTTCCAGCGGCATGGCCGAAGGCCCGGCGTTAAAGTTGTAAACTCTGTCCATAATATCCCTCCAAAATAAAAATAGAGAAGCCGTCCTTGGGACGAGCTTCTCTTTCTCGTGGTGCCACCCAAATTCAGCGCGCAGGCAAACGGCAAAGTGCTGGTAAAAAATAAAACCCCCATCCCACATGGGACGAGAGTTACCCGCGTTGCCACCCAAATTGCCTTACGGCCATCTTTAGTAACGCTGTATCGGGCGCTGCCCGGCGGATTCGTCACCCGCATCTCCGGAGCGGAACTTGCTGCACGCTGCTGCCGCCTCGCATCTTCCGGCGGCTTTCTGAAAGCATTGTTGCTGCTTTTTCTCCATCATCGTGTTGCTGTTATTAATTTATAGGGCTATTATAGCAGGTTTGGGGGGCTTGTCAACAAAATAACGGCAAAAAATAAAATTTAAAATAAAACGCGGCAAATTTGTAACGCAGTTTACAAAATTCAAGCCGCCAATTTAATAAGGCAGGCTTATAAATCAACTGAACTTATTCAATTAATAAGTATAACTTATAAATAGGTGCGGGCAATAAAAAAGCCCGGCTGTAAATGCCGGGCGGGTGAAGCTTGTTATTATTTTGTTTCCGCGCCTTCAAGCTGCGGTGCTGCAGCGTCTTCAAGGCCGCCTACGTTGCCGCGCAGTACGGCGCCGGTTTCAACGGTGAGCTTTTCACAGCGCACGTCGCCGGTAATAACGCTGCTGGCAAGCACTTCCAGCGTGCCCTTGGCAACAATGTTGCCTTCAATTTTGCCTGCAACTGTTACATTGGCGCCAAAAATATTGGCCTTGATATTGCCGGTTTCACCAACAACAACATCGCTTTCCGAAAACACAATGCCGCTGAAAGTACCGTCGATACGGATAGAACCCTGCGCGGTAATGTTGCCGGTAATCTGCGTGCTTTTGCCGATATAGGCTTCAAAATTATCTACCGCCACTTTAGGCAGGGCGGAATTTGTTTTTGCATTATTATTGTTTGAAGAACCAAACATTGTCTTGCTCCTTTAAAACTATCTGATTAATTTAAGCGGGTCGGAATCCTGCCCGTTAATGATAACTTCGTAATGCAGGTGCGGGCCGGTGCTGTAACCGCTGCTGCCCACATAACCGATAACATCGCCTTTTTCCACATACTGGCCGGAAGAAACTTCAATGGACGACATATGCCCGTAAGCAGTTTCGTAGCCGTAGCCGTGGCTGATTTTTACATAACGGCCGTAACCGCTGTACCAGCCTGCGTATTCCACATAACCGGTTGCGCCTGCGTAAACCGGCGCACCGTAGTCATTGCCGATATCAATGCCGGGATGGTAATCGTAGCCGGTGCCGCTGAACGGGTTGGCTCTGCCGCCGAAGCGGGAAGTAATTTCACCGCCGGCCGTAGGCCAGATGTCCGGAGTAGCGTCGAGCTTTGCATTGCGTTCATGAAGCTGGGCCAGCAAATCGCCGAGCACTGCTTTTTTCTGCTGCATTTCGGTTTGCAGGTTTTTAGCCTGGGCTGCGGTAACATCAATCATTTTAATGTCCGCCGGTGCGGAAGGGCCGCCTTTGCCCATGTACTGGCTGCGGTCAATGCCGCCGCGGGAAGGCTGCTGGCTTACATTGCTGCCAAGTGCTTTGCGCACTTCGTTTTCCAGTGCGGAAAGTTCAGCCATGTCCTTCTGCATTTTTTCGTTTTCTTTCTGCAGTTCGGCCAGCTTCTGGTCCTGCGCTGCTTTATCGTTGCGGTAAGCTATAAGTTCGTTCTGTTCCTGGTGTGCCTGGTAAACAACCATGGAAGATTTTGCTGCAATGCCAATGCCTGCCAGAAGCAGGATGCCGCAGAAAATGCCGATTTTTTTCAGCAGGCTTGCGCGGAAGCTGAAGCTTTTCGGTTCTTTGCCGCGGTGGGGAATGAACATAATCGTATATTCGTTATCGACTTTACGCTGCTGTCGTTTTAACGGTTCCATGCATAAACTACTCCTAACTGATAAAACTTTATTCTGTCCGCTTTTACACAAGTACTATTATATTTTCTCACAAATCGCCTTAAAAAACAACCAAAAAGCCGCAAAAAAATGTGAAATCTTGCTAATTTAACATAATTTGCTGCTAAAACAGCATAAATTGCTGTTATGTAGGCTGTGAGGGCATAATAGTTTACACGGTGAAGAACTAACGGCGATAGTTATAAAATATATATAAACAGTTAATTAATATACATTTTTTATCAGTAAAGGCAGCGCTGCTCTTTTTTTTATTTTGTGCATGAAGGGGTGGAGTTTACTGTTTGCGGCACTATCTCTGCTTGGAGATAGTGCCTGTTTTGCGCGGGCATTTTAGGTACTACTGCTTACGTACGGTAGTACTTAGGGAACAAGGTATAATTATAATAATAAACCTGCGGTTTATTGGGAACAAGGTAAGAACGTAATACGGCAAAGAAAAGATAAAGAGAAAAAACAAGAAAAAAGAGAAAAGAAAAGAAACTCACCCATATAAACGGCAAAACAGTGGTAAAAATTAACCATGCGCAAAAAAATTAAGCAAAAAATTTTGAAGCGGCAAAAAATAAATTTTGCGCGCAGGTAAATTTTAGCGGCGCAAAATCCGTTTATATGGGTGTAAGGGGTTTGCAAAATAAAAAACCGCTGCCGTAAAAAGCAGCGGTTAGTGTTTAAATATCAGGCATGAGCCTGCATTTTAAAAAGTTACAGGTTTGCCGTAGTATGCGCAGGTTAAAACCTTAAGCATGGCTTCGTCGTCAATCGGGCGGGGGTTGGCAAGGGTGCAGGGGTCAAGCACAGCGTTGTGGGCTATTGCTTCTGCGTTTTCCTTAAACAGTTCTTCGCTTACGCCGTTAGCCTGATAGGTCTGCTCAATGCCAAGTTCTTTGTTTAATGCGCAGATGGCTTTAACAAGCGAATCGGTAAGCTGCTTGTCGGTGCCGCCGGGCAGTCCCAGGTAGCGTGCAACTGCTGCATAGCGGTTCATGCATACGCGGGAGTTGTACTGGATAACGGACGGCAGCAGAATTGCGTTGCAGCAGCCGTGCGGAATGTGGAATACTGCGCCGGTTTTGTGCGCCAGGCTGTGGGCAATGCCCAAAAGCGCGTTGCTGAACGCCATGCCTGCGAGGCACTGGGCAATGTGCATTTTGCCGCGTGCTTCTTTATCGCCGTGGTAGCTGTCAAGAAGGCTGTCGAAAATATCGCCGATGGCTTTCAGTGCCAGAGCATCCGAAAAATCGCTGCGCGCAGTGGCAACATAGGCTTCCAGTGCGTGGGTTAAAGCGTCCATGCCGGTATGCGCGGTAAGCTTGGGCGGCATGGTAAGCGGAATGTCGGTATCAAGCACGGCAATATCCGGGGTAATTTCAAATCGGCCAGCGGATATTTAATGCCGCTGGAGTAATCGGTAATAACGGAAAAGGCAGTTACTTCCGAAGCGGTGCCGCTGGTGGACGGAATGGCTACGAAAATTGCCTTGTTGCGCAGCTTGGGCATGGTAAACGGTGTTTTGATGTCCTCGAATGTTTTATCGGGGTGTTCGTAAAATACCCACATGGCTTTGGCTGCGTCGATAGGGGAGCCGCCGCCGATAGCAACGATAACGTCCGGCTCAAATTCGCGCATGGCCTGTGCGCCTTTCATAACTGTTTCTATGGAAGGATCGGGTTCGATGCCTTCAAATAAAGCGGTTTCCAGTCCGGCAGCTTTCAAAACCTCCTCGGTTTTCTGCAAAAAGCCGCCGCGGCGCATGGAGCTGCCGCCGGTGAAAATCATGGCTTTTTTGTGGCCTGCCAAAACCTTCAATTCATCAAGGGCGCCCGGCCCATAGTAAATATCGCGTGGTAAAGTAAAGCGTGACATGTAATCGCCTCCTGTTTTCTTAACTACCTTTATTATAACACATAATGGTTAGCTTTAGTTGACTTTTCTGTGAAAAATTAAAAATTATTATTAAATAAATTTATAAACTAATTTTAAAAATTAACATAAAACGGTAGAGTATTGCACCGATTTACTGTATAATAGAAATATTAACAGTAAAGGAAGTGATTTTTTGGCAACACAAATGCAGCTTGCCCGAAAAGGCATTATTACCGAAGCAATGAAGCAGGTGGCAGCTTACGAAGGCGTAACGGAAGAATTTATCCGCAAGGGCGTGGCCGAAGGCACTATTGCCATACCGCTTAACATAAACCATAAAAACGTAACTCCGCGCGGCGTGGGGCAGGGGCTGAGCGTTAAGATCAACGCCAATATCGGCACCTCCAGCAGCTATCCCGACCCGGAGCCGGAGCTTGAAAAGCTGGCGGCAGCCATTGCAGCGGGCGCCGACAGCGTGATGGATTTATCGACCGGCGACAATATCGATGCTTCCCGCAGGGCCATTATCGGCGCAAGTACGGTTATGGTGGGCACGGTGCCAATTTACCAGGCAACGGTGGAAACCATAAAAAAACGCGGCGCTGTTGTGGAAATGACGAAAGAAGATTTGTTTGACGTTATCCGCCAGCAGGCAGCAGACGGTGCGGACTTTATGACGATACACTGCGGCATTAACAAAAACGTGCTTGACATGCTGACCGGCGAAGGGCGTGTGATGGACGTTGTAAGCCGCGGCGGCAGCTTTATTACCGGCTGGATGCTGCACAACGGCAAAGAAAACCCGCTGTACGAATACTATGACGAAATTTTGGACATCTGCGCCGAGTATGATGTTACAATTAGTTTGGGCGACGGTTTGCGCCCCGGCTGCCTGGCCGACGCAAGCGACCGCGCGCAATTGCAGGAGCTTTTGAACCTTGGCGAACTGACGCAGCGTGCGTGGGCGAAAGGCGTGCAGGTAATGGTGGAAGGGCCTGGCCACGTGCCTTACAACCAGATTGCCGCCAACATGCAGCTGCAGAAACGCGTGTGCCACGGTGCGCCTTTTTATGTGCTGGGGCCTCTCGTTACGGACGTTGCACCGGGATATGACCATATTACCTCCGCTATCGGCGGCACGCTGGCAGCCATGAGCGGCGCGGACTTTTTGTGCTATGTAACGCCTGCCGAGCATTTGGGCCTGCCCGATATTAACGACGTGCGCGAAGGTGTAATTGCAGCGCGTATTGCAGGGCACGCGGCCGATGTTGCCAAAGGTTTGCCCAAAGCTGTAGCGTGGGATTTGGAAATGGCAAAAGCGCGCAAAAACCTGGACTGGAAAAGACAGATTGAACTTGCCATTGACCCGGTTAAAGCGCAGGCTTACCGCGATAAAAAGAACAAAGCCGATGACGAAGCATGTTCAATGTGCGGCGATTACTGCGCCGTGAAAATTGTTGGCGAATACCTTGATAAATGCAAAGGGTGCAGAAAATAATACGGCAAAAACCGTATTATTGCAGGCCTTATCTATTTGCTTTTTAAATTAAGCCGTGCTATAATGAAAGCACGAAATGGGATTGATGTTGTCCAAATGTACACATCAAAACAAAAAACCGGGAGCTGCAACTCCCGGTTTTTTTATATAATTTTAAACTGTTTATTTTTTATAGGTTTCGTGCGGCTGCAATAAATCGTTATTGCTGAATGCGCTGACGGGCTTTAACGGCTGCAGTGCTTCGGTATCCGCCTTCAGGCGCTTGCTGTACCAGCATACGTCCAGCCAGCGGCCGTGCTTAAACCCGGCAAGCTTGTGCGTACCGGCATCCTCAAAGCCCATACGCTTATGAAAGTTTAAACTGTTTTGGTTAATTGCCGTTATGCAGGCGTAGGCGTTATAGTAACCCTGCTTTTCTAAAATATCAAGCAGCGCAGCATACAGGCACTCGCCGATATTTTGCCCGCAAAAGGCAGCGTCTACATAAACGGACAGGTCTACCGTGTAATCATACGCCACGCGCTCATTATAGGCGGAAGCGTAAGCGTAGCCGAGAACTTTGCCTTCGCGCTCATACACAAGGTACGGGTAGCGGCTGCTGATTGTTTCAACGCGCGCGGCAAATTCCTCCGGTGTCGGTACTTCGTATTCAAACGAGATAACGGTATCCGTAATATACGGCGCGTAAATTTCTAAAATGCGTGCGGCGTCCTGAGGGCGGACGAAACGGATTAAATCTTTCATTTTTGGTTCCTGTCTTTTAAAATGCGGCGCAGAATGGCAAACATAACTTCGGCAGCGTCATCCTGCATTTTAAAGGAAAGGCTCTGCCCGTCATTCTGGTGGGCTTCAATAATATTGGTAGAAAGGTCGGCTGTTTTTAAATCGTCCAGACGGATTTGTTTGGCCAGTTTTTTGCTTAAATAAATAATGCGGCTGTTGGTTAAGAACAAATATCCGGCGTCGATAATTACGGCAGTTTCTTCCATAACCTGCGGGTGCTCGATATGTTCGCCCTTAAAGGAGATGGTTTCGTCGATGCGCAGTTTGCGCGTCAGCTGGTAGTAGTTGTCTTCTTTGGAAACGGTTTTAACTTCGCATAAAGCGGCCTGCCCTGCTGCGTGGCAAATTTCGCCGTCCTCCAGCGGAAAGTCTACCTTAACATTGCCCAAAGGTGCGTTCTGGGCGTTCCACAAATAGCGGTATTTGGTTAAAGCGTTGTCGATATTGGCTTTAAATTCGTAGGGAATATCCAGTTTGGCGCACATATCGCGCAGCTGCTGCTCGTCCTCAGGCGTAAAGCGTTTGGTGTCGGCAATGCGGTCAAATTCGCCGTTAAAGTAATCGTTAAAAACCTGCTTGCGGAAGTCAAAGCCGTCTTCGTAATCATAGCCGAACAGCTCGTTAATGGCGGCGATGGTAAGTTTTTCTTCGCCGGTTACAAGTCCGCGGCAGCGCGAAAAATAGGCGGATTTTTTAGCGCCGTTATCGGCAAGGCGGCACAGGTTTTCGGGAATTTCCAAAATTTCCGCCATATGGGCGCGGTCATTTAAAATAGGGTCGTCCTTGCCCTGCGCGCTCGAAAAAGCGTTGTCGGCAACCTTGCGGTAAATGGCGCTGCGCTGGTCCATATTGGTGTCGCTGAATTTACAGCCCCACTTTCTAAAAACGGCGGCAGCTGCGTCTTTTGTCAGTTCCTGCGCGCTTTTGGCGTCTGTTAATATATTATTTATTTCTGCAAAGGCGTTCTGCTGGGGCTTGGAGCCAAACAGCCTGCCCATAAAACCTTGTTCTTCCAGTTCCTGCTTTTTAAATCCTTTCACGGTCACACATCCTTATTAATGTAATAAATTAATTATACAATATCCGCGGTTATGCCGCAATAAGCGGTTTAAAACGCGGAGTTTACACAAATGTCACAACTAATATTTAGGATATGTTAAAATGTTAATATAGGATATTATCGTGCGGAGATGATATAGATGAATATTTTTGAGGACCGCGGCGGCGGCAAACTGCACTGGAAGCTTAATTTGTATGTTTTATGGGTGTGCGTGTTTTTTACCTGTGCAAGCTATACTATGTGCGTACCGTTTTTGCCGGTATATCTTTTGCAGCATTTGGGCGTAGCCCAGGCTGATGTCAATTCGTGGACGGGCCTTATTTATTCCGTTACCTTTTTTACGGCAGCCATTATGGCGCCTTACTGGGGCGCCCATGCCGACCGTATCGGCCAGCGCCTGATGGCAATACGTGCGGGCTTCGGCCTTGCCGTAACCTATGCCTTGATGGGCATGTGCCAGAGCCCGGAACAGCTTTTTGGCGTGCGCCTTTTGGCCGGCCTTGTAAGCGGCTTTGTGCCGGCATCGCTGTCGCTGGTTTCTTCAACCCTGCCTGCCGTTAAAATGGGCTGGGGCATGGGGCTTATGCAGACGGCTGTTGCCTCCGGCAGCATCCTCGGGCCGATGCTTGGCGGTTATGTAAGCGCCTGGTTCGGCATGCGCATGTCGTTTTATATCGCGGCGGGTGCGCTGTTTGTTGCAACCATTATGGTTATTGCCTTTGTACGCGATGTGGAGCACGAAAAGGGCGAAGGCAAAGTTATTCATATCTGGGCGGATTTAAAGGCATCACTGCAAAATAAAGGGCTGCTGTTTGTAATGAGCATGTTCTTTTTGGTGCAGGTATGCGTAATGATTGTGCAGCCGTTGATTACCATGTACGTATCGTACCTGTTGGGCGGCGTTGTTAACGACGATGTTGTTAAAACTGCCGGCATTATTTTCTCGCTGGCGGGCATTGCCGGTATTATCGCCGGGCCGTACTGGGGCAGCCGCGGGCAGAAGCGCGGTTATACCAAAACGCTGTTTATGGTGTTTATCTGCGCGGGCGCAATAAATATGTACCAGTTCTTTGTGCACAACATCTGGCAGTATGCAGCGGTAACCTTTATTTACGGCCTGTTCCTCGCAGGGGCGGTGCCTAACATTAACGCCCGCCTGGTTGAAGTTACCGACCCTTCCGTGCGCGGCAAGGCCTTTGGGCTTGTAACCAGCGCGCAGCAGTTCGGCGGCGTGGTTGGCCCGCTTTTGGGCGGATTTTTGGGCGGCTTTTTGCCGACGCGCCTGATACTTGTTTTAACGGGCGTAATTTTGGTATGCGCCGGTGTTTACACTTATTTAACCAAAGTGCGCGGTGTTCCGCAGAAGGCCTGAATGCAGGGCTTGGCAAATTTAAACCGGCAAACTGTTAAAAACTGAACAGTTTGTGAAAGCTTTAAAATTAAGGGGGCAAAACCCCTGATTTAGCTTGACAAATTTTGTATACAATATACAATAGAGCTGTAAGCAGCATAAAAGGGGGAATTTTACAATGCTTATTAAAAAATTTGAAGGCAATTCGCCGAAAATTGACCCGAAGGCTTTTGTAGCCGAAACCGCAGTAGTTATCGGCAAAGCAGAACTGAAAGAATACAGCAGCGTATGGTATAACGTAACCATCCGCGGCGATGTTAATGAAATTAAAGTTGGCAGATATACCAATGTTCAGGATAACAGCGTGCTGCACGTTTCCGACAGCCATGCCTGCATTCTGGGCGACTATGTAACCGTAGGCCACTGCGCGCTTCTGCACGCCTGCACGGTTGAAGACCATGTGCTTATCGGCATGCACTCCACCGTACTGGACGGCGCTGTTATCGGCAAAGGCTCCATTGTGGCAGCCGGCGCGGTTGTAACCAAAAACACCATTGTTCCGCCGTACTCCCTGGTAGCAGGCGTACCGGCCAAAGTTATTAAAAAACTGCCGGAAAACACCGACGCAACCCATGCACAGGCCGTTAAATACGAAAACCTGTGGACCCGCCGTTACAACGAGCTTCCCGATGGCGGCGGCGAAGAATACCATGGCGAAAAAATTGTATAATTAATTTACAGCTTAAAAGGTACGGTTTTTGCCGTGCCTTTTTTGTTTAACAAACGTTATTGTATACACTGCCTTTAAATTTACAAACCCTTGTAAATAGTGTATACTAATTATATATGCACTTTGCATATCCTCACATAATTCAGCAGTTATAACGATGAGAAAGAAGGGAACCACATGACAAAAATGAAAACCATGGACGGTAATACCGCTGCGGCTTATATATCCTATGCGTTTACCGACGTGGCAGCTATTTACCCCATTACACCGTCTTCGCCTATGGCGGAAGTTGTTGATGAATGGGCGGCCCAGGGCAAGAAAAACCTGTTCGGGCAGACTGTAAAGGTTCAGGAAATGCAGTCCGAGGCAGGCGCTTCCGGCGCTGTACACGGTTCTTTGCAGGGCGGTGCCCTTACTACCACTTATACAGCTTCTCAGGGCCTTCTTTTAATGATTCCTAATATGTATAAAATGGCCGGTGAGCTTTTGCCGGCAGTGTTCCATGTATCCGCACGTGCGCTGGCAACCAGCAGCCTTTCCATTTTCGGCGACCATCAGGACGTTATGGCAGCTCGCCAGACCGGTTTTGCTCTGCTTGCCGAAGGCAGCGTGCAGGAAGTTATGGACCTCGGCGGCGTGGCACATTTATCTGCAATTAAAGGCCGCGTGCCGTTTTTGAATTTCTTTGACGGTTTTCGTACCTCGCACGAAATTCAGAAAATTGAACTGATGGATTACGATAAACTGGCAGGTCTTCTGGATTGGGAAGCTTTGGCAGAGTTCCGCAAACGCGCACTGAACCCTGATAACCCTGTTATCCGCGGTACGGCGCAGAACCCGGATATTTACTTCCAGACCCGCGAAGCAGTTAACAGCTATTACACCGCGCTGCCGGAAATTGTTGAAAACTACATGAACGAAATCAACAAAATTACCGGCCGCAATTATGGCCTGTTTAACTACTACGGCGCACCGGATGCCGAAAACATCATTATTGCCATGGGCAGCGCCTGCGAAACCATTCAGACCGTTGCCGAAAAACTGAACGCCGAAGGCAAAAAGGTTGGCTTACTTGCCGTTCACCTGTACCGTCCGTTCAGCGTTAAGCATTTTATGGCGGTAATTCCGGAAACCGTTAAACGCATTGCCGTGCTTGACCGCACCAAAGAGCCGGGCGCATTCGGCGAACCGCTGTACATGGATGTGCGCGGCGCGTTCTATGACGCAGGCCGCAATCCGCTGATTATCGGCGGCCGCTACGGCCTTGGCAGCAAGGATTTGACCCCAACCGACATTCTGGCGGTTTACGAAAACCTTGAAGCCGAAAACCCGAAAAACAACTTCACCATCAGCATTGTTGACGATGTTACCAATACTTCTCTGGCAGCCAGCCACGAAATTGATGTTACCGGCGAAGGCACCAAGAGCTGCAAGTTCTGGGGCCTCGGCAGCGACGGCACCGTTGGCGCCAACAAGAGCGCAATTAAAATTATCGGCGATTACACCGATATGTACGCTCAGGGCTATTTCTCCTACGATTCCAAAAAATCCGGCGGCATTACCGTTTCGCACCTGCGTTTCGGCAAAGAGCCCATCCGCGCTCCGTACCTTATCAACGCTGCGGATTTTGTAGCCGTACACAACCAGTCCTACGTTGATAAATACGACGTTACCGCAGGGCTGAAAAAAGGCGGCACCTTCCTTCTTAACTGCAACTGGAGCGCAGAAGAACTGGAAAAACATCTGCCCGGGCAGATTAAACGCTATATTGCCAAAAACGATATTAACTTCTATATTATTGACGCTGTAAAAATTGCACAGCAAATCGGCCTCGGCGGACGCATTAACATGATTATGCAGTCGGCGTTCTTTAAACTGGCCGACATTATTCCGCTGGAGGATGCTGTTAAATACCTGAAGGAAGCGGTTGAACACAGCTACGGCCTGAAGGGCAAAGACGTTGTTGACATGAACAACGCCGCTATCGACATGGGCGTTAACGCCGTTGTAAAAGTTGACGTTCCCGCAGCATGGGCTGACGCTGCCGATACCGAAGCAGCTGCAAAATCCGGCAATGATTTCATCGACAATATTCTTGTGCCGATGAACCGCATGGAAGGCGACAAGCTGCCTGTAAGCGCGTTTAAAGACCATGAGGACGGCACTTTCCCGAGCGGCACCGCTGCTTACGAAAAACGCGGCATTGCCATCAATGTGCCGGAATGGCAGATGGAAAAATGCATTCAGTGCAACCAGTGCGCGTTTGTATGCCCGCACGCTGTTATCCGCCCTGTGCTGATGACCGAGGAAGAAGCTGCGAATGCTCCGGAAGGCATGCTCAGCAAGGACGCTATCGGCGCCAAAGGCTTAAAATTCCATATGGCAGTATCTCCTCTGGACTGCACCGGCTGCGGCAACTGCGCTCAGGTTTGCCCGGCTAAGGAAAAAGCCCTGGTAATGAAACCTTTGGAAACACAGCTTGCTAAAACCGAAAACTGGGATTACGCAATGAAGAAAGTTGCGCCCAAACCGAACCCGATGAATAAAAACACCGTTAAAGGCGTGCAGTTTGAACAGCCGCTGTTTGAGTTCAGCGGTGCGTGCGCAGGCTGCGGCGAAACCCCGTATGCCAAACTTGTTACCCAGCTTGTTGGCGACCGCATGATGATTGCCAATGCAACGGGCTGCTCCTCCATCTGGGGCGCAAGCGCACCTTCCATGCCGTACTGCAAAAATGCGGCAGGCCACGGCCCGAGCTGGGCAAACAGCCTGTTTGAAGACAACGCCGAATACGGCCTTGGCATGTACCTGGGCGTAAAACATACCCGTGAACGTGTTGCCGGCCTTGTAAAAGAAGCGCTGAACCTGCCCGTAAGCGAAGAACAAAAAGCAGCAATGCAGAACTGGCTTGACAACGTGCCGAAGCGCTGAAAGCGGCACTGAATGCCGAAAACAGCGATAATGAGCTCTTAAAAGAAATTGCAGGCCTCGGCCAGTATTTTGTAAAACGCAGCCACTGGATTTTCGGCGGCGACGGCTGGGCTTACGATATCGGCTACGGCGGTCTTGACCATGTTCTTGCCAGCGGCGAAAACATTAACGTAATGGTATTTGATACCGAAGTATATTCCAACACCGGCGGCCAGTCCTCCAAGGCTACTCCGGCTGCGGCTATTGCCAAATTTGCGGCCAGCGGCAAACGCACCCGCAAAAAAGACCTCGGTATGATGGCCATGAGCTACGGCTACGTTTATGTAGCGCAAATTGCTATGGGCGCTGATAAGAACCAAACCCTTAAAGCCATTGCCGAAGCAGAGGCTTACGACGGCCCGTCCCTGATTATTGCTTATTCGCCGTGCATTAACCACGGTTTGAAGGCAGGCATGGGCAAGAGCCAGCTGGAAGCAAAACATGCTGTTGAATGCGGTTACTGGGCTAACTACCGTTACAACCCGGAACTGAAAGAACAGGGCAAAAATCCGTTCATCCTTGATAGCAAGGAGCCTACCGGCAACTTCCGCGAATTCTTAATGGGCGAAGTACGTTACTCCGCACTCTTAAAACAATTCCCGGACCAGGCAGAAGCATTGTTTGAAAAAACAGAGCATGACGCCAAAGAACGCCTTGCAACCTATAAACGCCTTGCAGGTAAGGAATAAAAGGCTTCAATAAAAACGCATAAACTAAAATAAAAAACGCCGTGCTTTACGCATGGCGTTTTTGTTTTGCGCGTTTGGGGTTTAGTTTTGGCTTTTAAGCGCTTCCTCCAGCGCAAGGGCAAGCTGGTCGGGGCAGCTGGTTGGTTTATTGCCGCACTTAATGCCCTTTAAGCGGCGAATAACTTCTTCTGCCGGCATACCGGCCACAAGCTGCGAAATGCCGCTGGTGTTGCCGGGGCAGCCGTTAATAAACTGCGCGTGTTTTACAATGCCGTTTTCTACCTCCACATCAATGGCTATGGAGCAGGTTCCGCGGGTTTTATATAACAAAATAAAGCCTCCTTTAAAATTACTGCAATACAATTATACAGCAGTTTTGGCGCAGAGCAAAGAAAACAGCGCACCGTTTTTGCATAAAGTTCACTTTTGCGGGCAGGATTTTACAGGTAAAAATGGAAATAAGCATAATATGGATTAGTTTACGCTAAATGATGTGTTGAGTTAAAAGGAGTTTATATGATTATTGGTATCGGCTGCGATTTGGCAGAGGTAAGCCGCATTAAAAGAGCGCTGGGCATGAAGGGCTTTGCCGCGCGCGTGTTTACCCAGCGCGAGCAGGATTACTGCATGGCGCGCGGGGCGCAGGCGTATGCCAGCTTTGCCGCACGTTTTGCTGCCAAAGAAGCTTTTGTAAAAGCTGTTGGCACGGGGCTGCGCGGCGGGCGGCTGACCGAAATTGAGGTTATTAACGATGCGCTTGGCAGGCCGCAGCTTGTTTTATACGGTTATTTTAAAGATTACGCCAAAGGGCTTGGCACAGAAAAAATACATTTAACATTAAGCCATACCAAAGAGCTGGCAATGGCGCAGGTAATTCTGGAGGGATAATAAATGAAACTTGTATATGCGCATGAAATGGGCGCGCTTGATAAAAAAGCGGCGGAGGAGTTCTATCTGCCAACGGCGGTTTTAATGGAAAACGCCGGGCGTGCGGCGGCAGAAACAGCTGCGGAGCTTTTGGGCGGCGATGTATACGCCAAAGGCGTGGTTGTGTTTGCCGGTAAGGGCAACAACGGCGGCGACGGACTGGTGGCGGCACGCTGGCTTAGTGCCGGGGGCGCGCGCGTAAAAATCTTTCTGGCTTCGCCCGCGGCTGAGTTTACCGGTGCGGCAGGCGTGCAGCTGAAAATCTGCGCCAAAAGCGGCCTTGCCGTTACGGAGCTGAAAGAAGAATGTGACTGGAACGTGGCGGAAATTGCTGCCGCCCATGCGGATTTAATGATTGACGCGCTGCTTGGCACCGGTTTTAAGGGTGAGCTTGGCGGCAATTACAAGCGGGCCTGTCTTTTGATGAACGGCGCGCGTGCGGATGTGCTGGCGGTGGATGTTCCGAGCGGGGCGCAGGCAGATACCGGCGAAGCGGACGAAAACGCAGTGCAGGCAGCGGCAACCGTAACCATGCAGCTGCCGAAGCCCGGGCTTTATTTATACCCGGCGGCGGAACTTGCGGGCAAGGTTGTTGTTGCGCCGATTGGCATGCCGGAGGCTTTAACGGAGCAGGCGGAAGGGCATAAATACCTTTTGGATTCGGAAATTGTGCGCGATTTTCTGCCCATCCGCAGCGGCAACTGCCATAAAGGCGAAGCTGGGCGCGTAATTGTGGCGGCAGGTTCGCCGGGCTATACGGGCGCGGCTGCGCTGTGCGCGCAGGCTGCCGTTAAGGCAGGCGCTGGGCTGGTAAGCCTTTACACGCCGCTGTGTTCGCGCGAGGTACTGGCGGTTAAGCTTACTGAAGTAATGGTAAAAGGGCTTATCGAGCGTATGCCGGGCGTTTTGGGCGGCGGCGCCGCTGCCGAAGTGCTGGACGCTGCGGCAAAATCGGACGTTTTGGCAATCGGCCCGGGGCTTGGCACCAGTGAAGCAACTGGCGAGGTAATTTTAAACATTCTGGAAAATTACGAAGGCACAGCGGTTATCGACGCCGACGCGCTGACGGCGTTAAGCCGCAAAGCAGAAATTCTGCCGCAGCTTAAATGCACTAAAATACTTACGCCGCACCCGGGCGAAATGGCGCGTTTGTGCGGTTTAAGCGCCGCCGAAGTTGATGTGCGCCGCATTGAACTTGCGGAAAAATACGCCGCAGAATGGAACTGTGTGCTGGTGCTGAAGGGCGCGCCGACGGTTATCGGCTGCCCGGACGGCACGGTGTATGTTAATACCACCGGCACGCCAGCCATGGCAACGGGCGGCTGCGGCGATGTGCTTACGGGCATTATTGCCGGGCTGTGCGCGCAGGGCATTGAAGCGGAAGCTGCCGCTGCGTGCGGTGTGTACCTGCACGGGCTGGCAGGCGAGCTTGCCGCAGACGGCTGCATAGGCCTTGCTGCCGGTGAACTGGCGGCCTTTGTGCCGGAAGCACGCCGTATGGCGGAAAACGGCGAAATTTAAGTGAAATTTGCCTTGGCAAACTGCGCTTTTGTTTACAGAACTTTATAAAAATGATAAAATTATTTAGTTAAACTTTGCAAAAAGGAGTGACGGGGCTTGCATAAAAAAATCATCTGCTGCCTTTTGTTGATAATAAGTATTTTTGCCTGTGTCTCCGCCTACGCGGCCGAGGTAACGGATGTGCGCTGGGGGCTGGACAGGTTCAATGTGCTTCGCCTCGTTGTGGATTTGGATTCGCCGCCCGGCTACAATATCAGCTTTCAGGGGCAGACCATGCTGGTAACGGTTAACGCCAAGCTTGATGAAAAAGTAACCCGCAGCTTTAAAATGCGCAGCACGCTTGCACCAACCATGACCGTTGAAGAAAGCGGCGGCAATACGGTGCTGAAGCTGCCTCTTGCGCGCACTATCGGCACGCAGGATTACAACGCGTTTACCTTAAAGAACGACCCCGTAACAAAACGCCCCAACCGCCTGGTTGTGGATATTACCGCAGATAAAACGGCAACGCCGAGCGTGGTTATTCCCAAAGCAAATACATCTGCCGAAAAGGCCAAAGCGCCTGTAACAGTGCCCAAAACAAGCACGGCAAAAACAACGGTGCCTAAAACAACAACGCCTAAAACTACGGCAAAAGCAACCGTGCCTAAAAAAACGGCTGTTAAAACTGAAGAAAAGAAAACCACCAAAAGCAGTTTTAAAACTGACGGCGGCCTGAAAGGCAAAAAGATTACGCTTGATGCCGGCCACGGCGGCAGCGACCCGGGGGCAATCGGCTCTAACGGCACGCGCGAAAAAGACGTAACGCTTAAAATTACCAAAAAAGTGCAGGAGCTGCTGAAGAAAAAAGGCGCCAAAGTCAGCATGACGCGCACCGGCGATACCGACGTTTACGGCCCTAACGCCAGCGATTCGCAGGAATTGCAGGCCCGCGTTGATGTGGCGGAAGACAATGACGCCGATGCTTTCGTAAGCATTCACATCAATTCTTCTACCAATAAAAGCGTAGGCGGCTTCTCGTCCTACTATTATCCCAAAACAAACAACGACGCCCGTCTGGCACAGGCCGTGCAGGACAGGCTTGTTAAAAACTTCGGGCTGGATGACCTTGGCATACGCAAGGCAAACTTCTATGTCAACAAACGCTGCAGCATGCCGTCAACCCTTCTGGAACTGGCATTTATCTCCAACCCCAAAGAAGAAAAACTGATGAACAGCAACTGGTATATCAACAAACTGGCAAAATCCATTGCCGATGGCATTGAAGATTATTTTAAATAACGGAGGGTACTTGAAATGATGAAAAAATTTTTAACAGTACTCTGCGTGGTACTGATGACATTGTTTGCCGCGGCCTGCACGCAGGAAAACAACGCCGTGCTGCCGGACGCCAATGCTGTTGCAGACAGCCGTGAGCATACGGTAACAATTTACCGCGTACCTGCTGACGGCACCGAAAAAATGTATGCCGAAAAAGTAAGCGTTAAAGGCGATAAGGAAGAACTGCCGCTTTTGGCACTGGAAGCGCTGATAAACACCAAACCGCAGAGCGATAAGCTTATTAACGCTTTCCCGGAAGGTTTAAAAATAATCAGCCTTACGGTTGATAAAGGCGTGGCCGTTGTAAATTTAAGCAAGGAAATTTACAATATTGAAGCCGGTTCTTATACCGAAATGATGCTGACTTCGGCCATAACCAATACGCTGACGGAGTTTCCGGAAATTAAAAAGGTAAACTTTTTAATAGAAGGCGAGAAAAAAGCCAGCATTAAAGGGCATATTGATTTGTTGGACGCCTTTGAGCGCGATACGGATATTATAGCAAAATAACAAAGGCAGTACCGGCAGGTTCCGGTACTGCTTTTTGGCATTACATAGAACTTACTGAAAGGATATGAAACATGGAAATTTACTGCAAAGACAGTGCGGCAACGGAAGCGCTTGGCAGGCTGCTTGGCACACTGGCGCAGGACGGCGACGTATACTGCCTCACCGGCACGCTTGGCGCGGGCAAAACGCTGTTAAGCCGCGGCATGGCAGCCGGGCTTGGCGCCGATATAAACGAAGTGAACAGCCCAACCTTTGCCATAATGAATGTGTACAGCGGCAGGGTGGAAATGCGCCATTTTGATTTGTACCGCATAAAGGACAGCGATGAACTGTATAACACAGGTTTTGGCGAATACTGCGGCGGCGACGGGCTGACGGTAATAGAATGGGGCGAACTGTTTATTGACGAGCTGCCTGAAGAATATCTGCATATTACGATAGAGCTGGAGGGCGCGGGGCGCAGGTTCGTTTTTGAACCGCACGGGGCGCGCTACCAAAAACTTTGCGGGGAAGTGGAAAAAAATGCTGGTACTGTCAATTGATACGGCAACCAAAGCCTGTGCCGTCGGCTTATGCCGTGACGGCAAAATTTTGGCCGAATATAAAATAAATATGGGCATGACCCACTCCGAAGGGCTGATGCCTCAGCTGGAACAGCTTTTGGAGCGCACCGGCGTGCAGAAGGCAGATATTGATTTAATTGCCGTAAGCATGGGGCCGGGTTCTTTTACAGGGCTGCGCATTGGCCTGGCAACGGCCGAAGCACTGGCCTACGCATGGAAAAAGCCTTTGCAGGGAGTGGCAACGCCGCTGGCACTGGCCTATAACCTGCCGCTAAGCGGCATAGTGCTTTCGCCCGTTCTGGATGCGCAAAAGGGCAACTATTACCAGGCGCTGTATGAATGGCAGAACGGAGAAATTATTGAACTGCAAAGCGTGCAGGTAGTAAACAAGCAGCAGCTTTTGGAAAACCTTGCCTTGCAGGGCAAACCGGCGGTTATTTTAGGCGAATGTGCAAAGCTTGAAAGCATGGAGCTGCCCGGGTGGTGCAGCCTTGCGCCCGAATACCTGCGCCTGCCGCAGGCAGCGGGTACGGCACTGGCCGCG
>OHPB01000813.1_pt1 | contig 18968 bp, 9 predicted proteins | sample 1577621 | NCBI WGS metagenome assembly OHPB01 (sample SAMEA3879577, study PRJEB24766) | human gut metagenome | biome: human-associated habitat; feature: feces | place: USA | collected 1985/1987 | reverse complement strand
GGTCTTCGGGATAAGTCACACCGAACCACTTGCTGGTTGTATCGAGCACTTCGCAGGTAGCAGTGCCATTGTTAATCAGCTTATCCACCATCAGCGGGATGAAGAATTCGCTTTTCAGATTCTCCATATTCTTCGGGTCGCTCAGGAAGCTCTTGAAAAACTCTGCACTGTAAGCAAAGTAATCGGGAGTAAAGCCCCAGAAGTTCATGCTGACCGGAGTCGTCTCGGGAGTGGCAGTCCATTCACCGTTATCATCGATGTACTTCACCTCGCCGTCCATACGCTGAATCTTGGTACGCTCTACTACAGAAGTCAACAAGTTGTTTGCATCCGTTCCGCACAAACCACGGGATACGGTACCGCTCTCGCTCAACGTATTGCCGATGCGGAAGCCTACCATGGAATATACGTTTTTGGAGCCTTCGGGAAGGGCTGCAAGGAATTTGCCCATTACCTGGAAGGAGTCACGACCGTAGAAATCGTCGCAATTGATAACAGCAAACGGTTCCTTTATTACATCGGCACCCATCATTACAGCATGGTTGGTTCCCCAAGGTTTGGTACGGCCTTCGGGGCAGGTGAAGCCTTCAGGAAGGTCATCTATGGACTGGAATACCAGTTCGCAGGGAATATGGCCTTCGTATTTGGAAATAATCTTGTCGCGGAAGTCCTGTTCAAAATCTTTACGGATTACGAAAACGAGCTTGCCAAAACCGGCATTGATGGCATCGTAAATAGAATAATCCATGATAGTTTCGCCATTCGGTCCCAATCCGTCCAATTGTTTCAAGCCACCATAACGGCTGCCCATACCGGCTGCCAATAAGAATAAAGTTGGTTTCATATTAGTTATTATTTAAAAAGGTTAGTGTATCATAGTTGATAACGGTTGCAAATGTACAAAAATTTATGTCTGACAAAAGGGAGTTTTAGTTCATTCTTTACCACTATCCGTTCAAAAACGTACATTTAGAACGGATAACCGATGGCAAAATGCAGTGCCATACTATCCTTGAACTTAGGAATATTGTAATATCCCGACTTTCCGGTATCATACGGGTCGTGAAGCCCGATACCCAAATCCAGACGGAAAACAAGGAAGTCCAGGTCATAGCGTAAGCCGAATCCCGTACCCAAAGCAATCTGTTTCGGGAAATTCTTCAAGGTGAACTCACCGTTCGGGCGATTTTCGTCCTTACGCATCAGCCATACATTGCCGGCATCCAGAAACACCGCTCCATGCAAGTCGGCAATCATACGGAAGCGATACTCGATATTGGCTTCTATGCGAATATCACCCACGTGGTTGATATAGGTATATTTCCTATCCGTCTCGGGAGGATAGCCGCCCGGACCTATACTGCGTGCAGAAAAGGCGCGCACACTATTGGCACCGCCGATATAGAACTGTTCCGTATAAGGTGCAGTCGTAGCGTTGCCATACGACCATATCACCCCTCCGGCAATACGCGAGGCTATCATCTGGTTCTTGTCTATCCGGTAATGGTACCTGAATTCCGAGTTCAGCTTCAAGAACTGTGCAAAAGGTACCCCGAAAAGCTTCTTTCCTTCCTCACTGAACGGCTTGCCGAAAATACGGTAGACGGCAGAAGTCAGGTTACCGGCCGACGCAACGGTGGTCTGCCACCAGATGGGGTTACGCTTGCCGCGCACGGAAGCGTTGTCATAAGTATAGGTGTACTCCATGGCAGGAATGAACTGGTCGCGCAAACTAACGTAGAGTGCCGGATTCTCGGCACGCAACGTATCGAAAGCGGCAGTAGGATTACGCAGCACATTGAATGTCAAACGGAAAGGAGTTATACTGTGCCTGGAAGTCGATTTGGGCTGGAAGTCATAAGTGACATTACCGCCAAAAGCCAGCAGCTTATAATACTTGGCACGGTTCATCTGGTCGGCATATAAACGGAAAGTCGTTGTAGCCGGGAAGTCATACTCACGGTCGCCCATCCTAGGAAACACCACGCGCGGAAAGATGAGAGAAGTGGAAATCCCCAGTTCATAGCTGTTCATCAGGGAAGAACTTGACTTGCCCGTCTGCCATTCGTACGAACCGTTCAACTTCACATTCCAGCTTTCACCGCCACCGAAGACATTGTTCTTCGTCACCGTAAAAGCGGCACCCGGTCCCGTCTGGTTATTGCTCTTCATGGTGACATTAAAATCCAACTCCGCATCGTAGGGTTTATCGAGCGCGGCAATGACCCTCACATCCAATGTATCAGACACAAACGCCGTATCACGCGGTATATACTGCATCTCCGCATAACGGAAAATACCGACGCTTGCCAGACGCTCCTGAATACGGGTCTGACGGTACAAACTATACAAACTCTGCATAGAACGCTGGCGGGCAATACCTGCGCTGTCCTGTATCTGACGTTTCCGCCGATAACCTTGATAGTTCAACCAACGGTAAAGCATGTTGGGACGTACCGGAGGTTTGTTGTAGTAATGTATGGTCAAGCCTTTGTAATCCATGCTGTCATTGGGTTCCTGCCCCTGCTTTCCAAGAAGATAGACGGATTTACGCCCCACACGGAACTGCTTCTCGGCTACCTTTGGCATACCGGGAACGGGAATCAAGCGCATCTGGACATGCCCATTGGGAACTATCATGGTATCGGCCTGATAGGTCAGGTAGTCGGGACGGAAATAATAACAGCCCACATTACGCAGCAGGGTACTGATACGGGTACGCTCCCCATCCAAATCAGCCACATTGAATTGTTCTCCCGAACTGATAAGGGAACGTCGGCGTCCCAGCTCCATAATGCGAGTGGTACGCTCGCTGAAACCACGATAATATACCGTATCTATAAAGTAGGGGTTACGCATGTTCACCGTATATTGCAACTTTGCCTTCAGCGAGTCCTTCGGGTCGATAAATGTCTTGTAGCTGACGCTTCCGTTGAAATAGCCATAATCGCGCAGCAAGTTAACCGCCGCCTTCTGGCGTATATCGGGATTCACCGTAGACATAAGCACCGGAGTGGCGGCAAATTTATTGAATATCCACTTTCCGAATCCCTTCTCATACTTCTGGAAACCATTGTAAATCCACAGTCCGAAAGGAAAGGGATAGCGGATAGTAGAGCTTCCCAGCAACGAATTGTTCGGTGCCGTAGCAAGGGCGGCTTCCACCTCTTCCATAGCAATCTCACCAACAGACGTTTCACTGCGGTTCAATACAATCATCGGCTTTTGGCCGGTATAGAGTATCTCCCCCTCGGGCAAGTGCTTCGTGGTGGAGCAACCTGCCAGAAATATCAATCCTGCAATATATAATATCAGTCGTTTCATATCACATTCCTACTTTTTCATATCGCTATTTTCAGCCTCCGGTTTTATCTTTTTCTTCCTGAAGATGAAGAGTTCACTCAATCGGTCCATCTTCCGGCGCAGCACAAGGCCGACACCCGTTTCGGTTATCTCACCGTCGAGTATGCTTTCGTAGTTTTTATTATGGAATACACGGACATATCGAGTACCCGACGCATCAAGACGGTATTCCAGCGATATATTGTCAATGAATGATTCCGCATCGTTCGTGGCATTGGCCCCGGTGGACACTTTTCCACCGATGACTATCTGTACGCGGTCGTTGAAGAAACGCTGGGAATAACGAAAACTGAAGTCTTTCTGCGTGTCACCCGTTTCAGCAGAGGTACGGTCTTCCACACCTACACTGATATTGGCCCCTTTTATACCTCCCGCCAAGGAGTTTATCTGGCTCTGAAGCACTGAGTTCAAGGCGGCTCCCATTGACAAACCTCCTCCTTTGGCACCACTGTTCAAGTAAATACCCGTGGCAAGCATGGCAATGGCCTGCTTGCTACGCTCTTCTGCACCCATTGCCTGCAGCTCATTCTCTACTGCGGCATCTTCGGGCGCCGAAATATCGAATATCAAATCGGGAGCGTCAAGCCTGTTCTTGATGGAAATGGAAACATCGAAGTTCACCATGCGCGAACCGTCCCCGTCACCATCGGCCACAGAAGCACGCATACGTTCCGTAGCCTTTAGGCTCAGCGTAGGATTCATAATATTCCCCCGCCAATCCACATAACTGCCGGGATTGAACTGGAACTCCTTCAACGGGATGATAGGCAGCGAATATTTCATGACGCCACCCGAAAGGGTATAGCGTCCGGTAAGGCTCATATCCCCTTGGGGAGTATACTGCATATTCAAATCACCGCCACCTTCCAGTTCGATGTATTTGCTGCGGTCGGGACTCAAGTCAGCACGAAGACGGACAGCATCGTCAATATGGACGGACATATACATTTCCAATCCTCCCAAAGACATGGCAGGAACCTCATCTGCTTTTACCGACGTCGTATCGGTGAACGAGGTAAAGGTAACCAGCCCACTGAGACGGTCTTCCACCGTTAAAGGGGAATCGGTCAACACGTAGGTTACGTTGGTATTGCCCAGCAAATTCATGTTTCCACGCATCGTGAGCCCGTCAAGCGGCCCCTTCACCGTGGCATGCAAGTCGACGAACACCTTTCCATACACCAGACTTTCGCGGGTACGCGGTACATCCAGCAACGTATAGTTCTCTGCCAGCAGATTGAGGTTGGCAGTAGGACGCTCCATATTCCGGAAATCAACCTTACCGTCAATCGTAAACGGATTCTTGCTGGTGGTATAAATGGCAAACTTATCAAATATCAACTGATTGTCCTTTATCTGTACCGGACGGTTGTCGAACCAGTAACGTGCTCCCGCCTGGCGTGCATAGACAGACACACTGTCCAAAACAATATCACCATGCATTTGAGGCTTGTCCAGCGAACCATAAATATAAAGCCCTCCATCAATATCTCCGGTAAAGGCCACCGTTTGGTCAGGGATGAATGCATTGGCCATCTTCAATGGAAAATGCTCGAAACGGGTGGACACTTCCAGGGTATCCTTTCCGTTCTTCTGCGTCAAGATACCGTCGGCGGTCATCACTTCTTCATTATCATATGTAAAATAGGTATTCAGATAGTGCGTATTCTTGTCGCCCGGCAACCAGGTAGCCCCCAGGCCGATGTCTCCAACCGGTTGGCGTTCGTAGGTCAGTTTCTCTACATTGGCTTCGGCAGACACCTGCAGGGAAGTGGCAGTCTGTATATAATTTGCTTCGGCAGAGAACAATCCCGTAAGCCGGGGCATATAAGGAAGTACCTCCGTAAGTTCATCCAGGCGCAATCGGCTCAGTTCTACGTTTATATTCTGCAAGGAAAGGGTATCATTCTTGTCGGATTGCATACGGAAACACAGACCATCGTCGCTGTCCATATCAATATTGGCATAGACGCGCATATTCTTATGCAGATAAATCCAGTTACTATTGTCCGCAAAGTGGAATTTACGGAAAGCGATAATCGGCTCGGCAGGAATAAGGTTCAGCAGCACACCATTACCGCGACCGTGTCCTTCGGTCAACGGACGGGCATTAATACCGAATAGAACACCGGTCTGCCCTTTTCCATTCACATAATCCACAGTCAGTTCCGCATCTTCATTACGGACTTCACCCGTCAGTGTGCTACGGAACACAAACTGCGGGTTCTTGGGACCGTTTATGACACCACCTTGCAACTTCATGCGGGCAGTATCCTGCTTCACTGTAAAAAATATCGTATCGAGCTGCAAGGAGTCCATGCGCAATCCGTGAACAGCTGTACGTCCATTGATGCCGACTTGCGGAGTAAATCCGAAGCTCAGTTTGAAATCATTATAGGAAATACCCTTTGCAGCCAGGAAATAGCTGACGGGATTCTGGTTACCGGCTTCCAGATGCATGCCCGCTGAAGGAAGGACTTGGCGCAAAGCGGCATGGTCCAAACGCCGTTCATCAATCTGCTTTGTCAGGATAGAGACAAATTTATCCGACTGTTCCATCAACTTCTTCAACGTGCTGTGAGCGCGGAAACGCAGATTCAAGTCACCGGCATCAAGCCTCAACTTGAGAGAATCATGACGTGCCTCCGCTCCCATTGTAAAGGCAAACGGGTGTTGCAATGGTCGGGGCACCAAACCCAGCTTATGCAGATTCACCTCTTCCACATTTAAATCCAAAGCGCCATCCAGATAGTTGCGGTCAAGACGCATATCCGCATTTCCCTGCATCTTGAGAAGGACATTATCGCTGGCAAGACGGACGGTAGCAACGGATGACTTGAGTCCGGCATGCACATCTACACCGGAAATGTCCCAATGGCCATACTGTAGTTTTTCCAAGGAGGCATTCAAAGCGGCCACAGTTTTTCGTGATGCCACATCCACCCCTTGCCCCTTAGCGGACATCTTTGCCGTAAGAGTATAGATAGAGTCCTTGGGCAGGAAGTGATGCACCTGCAAGTTGTTGATGGCAAGGTCGGCATGGTAGGCTTCCGTAGCAAGATTATAGGCGGCGTCCAAATTCAAGGCGCCTTCCTTCTCCTTCAGTTTCAGGGCGGCAGTGCACTGCGCCCCCTCCATACCGAGACGTGCCGCAAGGTGCATACTGTCCGGCACAATGATGGAGCCATCGGGAGCAATGTCAGCTAGTCCGGTCAGGAAGTTCAAGTTCTGCGTATGCATTTCGAAGTCCATGCTTCCATTACGTTTCACACTGTCGGTCAAGCTCCAGAATTCTCCTCCCCCACTCAACGAAAAGGCTCCGGGCAGCTCAGCCGTAAAACGGGAAATCTGCATCTGCTTCAGGTTTCCTTCCGTACCGGCATGAATCACCAACGGACGGAACGGATAGGCTTCCTTGAAAGCTTCCGGCAAGCCACCGGCAAAAAGCAGTACATCCTGTTTGCCGATACGGGCATTGAAACGGGCTGTCAGACGGCCGGTGGTAGGTATATTTATCAGTTCCCAGTAAGTCTGTGCCGTAAGGTTCATCTCACTATGAGGTGTCAGCAACTTCAAAGAAGGGATACGGATAACGGTAGAATCGGCAAACAACCGCCCGGTCAGGGAAGTTACACTCAAACCGGAACGCTCATACATGGAAAATTCCCGGATAACGGCATTCATATCTCTGCCGTAGTACATCACAGAATCAATGCCCAGGCGAATGTCGCGAAGAGCAATGTGCGAGGGGTCGAAGCCTATCGCACTCCCCGGGCCACCGGTATCATAATTGACAGAAGTTCCAGTCAGCAGGAATTTTCTCCAGCCATAGAACTGGTGTTTCAGGTCGGCAGCAGCGTCCGCAATCTCAGCATCTCCTATATGGGCTTTCAGCCCCATGGAGTCCAATGGCATCTGTAAATCGACCGAGACGTTCTTCAACTTCAGAGTATGGAGTGTGACTTTCCAGTTTAACGCAGTGTCAGTAGTGTCTTTGGGAGTCTCAGTGGTATCTGCAAGCATCACCTGCACATGGGTATCGCTCAATTCTATATTATTGAGGATGGCATCTTCTTTTGTAAGGTCTATGCCATGGCTTTCGAAAAAGAAATGCCCCAGTACTCCTTTGATGCACATACCTTCCATTAAATTGGAGGAGTTGACAGCAACTTGTTTCAAGGTAATGTCATCCACCTCCACTTTCCCTTTGAGTAAAGGCCATGCCTGTACCCGTACGTTCAAACTTCCAAGATTCAGCAAGGTATCGGGATGCTGCACATCAACAGCACTGTCGGCAGGCTGTACCACCAATACACCGCGGACCAACAAATTCAAAGGAAAGCGAAGGTCAATCCGCTCCACGGATATGTCCATACCCATAGCACCTGATGCAATTGCCGTAGCCTGCTTCCGTATCAAATTCTGTACGGGAGGCACATAAAGCAATATCATCAATATTATAAACAGTATAATAGGAGTAAGCAACACCCACAGTGCTGTTCTCAACCATTTTCTTCTCATCGGAACGTCAATCTTTCATCGTATTTAAAAGTCCTACAAAGTAAACAATTTCTTTCGACATTTGGTTCCCGACAGAGAAAAATCACGTATTCTTCTCTGTTCCCCCATTACGGAAAAGCTGTTGCCTGAGTAATGACATCCTCTATCAAAACGAGGGCGGCAAGGGCGTGTTCTTTCAACTCTCCGGTAAAAGGCACTCCATGAGAAGTTTCCAACAGTTTCAGCAATGCAACCAGTTCCGCTGCTCCAATTAAAGTAAAGAGGGGAATCATTTTGTGGGAGACAGCAGCCATCTCGTCCACATCCTCATTCTCCACAGCCTTCTGCAAACGCTCCGCATTGAGGCGGGTTTCAGCCACAAAACTTTCCAGAATGGACTTTGCCGCCTCGGGGTCATCGACCGAAAAAGCAGTGAGCGAAGAGAATTTATACCCCGGGCAAGCCGAAGTTTCCGAAACTTCCGTAACCTCCATCCCTTTGTCCTCCATATTCAATTCATGTAGCAATTCACTGACGGTAAACGGCTTATGCAGGCATCCGGCAAATCCATGCACCGTAAATTCCTCACGCTGCATGTCACTGCGGGCAGTGACAGCAATCACCGGAACAGACTGTGCCTGCGGTATGTTCGAAGCACGAAGCAGTTTCAGTAAATCAAAACCATTAATAGCAGGCATCTGCACATCAGTAAGCAGAACATCAAAGGTTGCAGTGCGCAAGGCATCCAGCAGTTCATCCAGTTGTAAACAAGAGACAGAATTTATACCACTCTGCTGAAGCATGGCGGCAGTAAGGGTAAGCTGAATACGGTCATCATCGATAAGGAGGACATTCTTCAGTGAAGAATGAGGAACGGGGAATGAAGAATTGCCATTCGGCGTGGCAGCACATCCCGATTCTTCATCCTTCATTCTCCGTCCTTCACTCCTTACGGGATAGATAGGAATATATATGGTGAAAGTGCTTCCCTTGCCTGGCACACTGTCTACATCAATCGTGCCTTCAAGCAACTGTACCAGCATACGGACAATGGAAAGTCCAAGTCCAAACCCCTCTTTACCCTGAGCACCCGGTAAGCGGGTAAACTCCTGGAAGATACGTTCCCGGTCGGCAGGTTCCATACCTTTACCGGTATCAGCAATGGCAACTACCAGTCGACGGTCCTCGTAACGGGCAGTCATGGTAACACTGCCTTGGTCCGTAAACTTCACGGCATTGGACAGCAAATTGTTGATAATCTGGCGCAGACGCAAGGGGTCGCAAATATAGGTACCGCCCAGCTCCGGGGCAATGTCGCAATGAAGCGCCAGTCCTTTGGCAGCCGTAAGTGGTTCAAAACTGACGTGTATCTCTTCAAGCAGGCGGGAAGGATGAAAGGTGACCCGGTTGATTTCGGCCTTGTTCAAATCAAGACGATGGAAGTCGAGCAAATCAACTACCAGCTTCAGCAGATGTTCCGATGAGGTTTTCATATTGTCCAGATAGAACCGCTGACGCTCATCCACCGTCAGACGGGAAAGCAAGTCGGCATAGCCCATAATAGAACCGAGCGGGGCTTTGAAATCATGGGTAATGGCAAGCATCAGTTTTTCACGGACAGCGAGTAAATCCTCGGCACGACGACGGGCCTCTTCCAACTCACGGCGGTAACGGTTGCTTCGGGTTATGTCGCGGCCGATGATAATAAGAAAAAAAGCGGAAAGCAACACCGCACCTACGGCAATGCCACTGATAATCTTGGCCGAACGGCGTCGGACCGCTTGTTGATACTCGGCTTCCGTCCGTGCACGCAGCAGAGTTTCCGTCTCGTAATCTTTCAGCAAGCTGTCAATACGAGCGGTCAGCATATGGTCCAAGCGTTGCAGATAGCGTTTACGTCGCTGTATAACAGTGTTTACAGCTTTTTTCTGCTGGGCCACGGCACGCAGTTTCTCATGCAAAGAATCGGCCGGATTATAAGGTTCAATCACCGTATCCGTTGCAAATTCAAGGGAGGTCTTTACCTGGATAGCCGTATCTTTCTTTGGGGGGGACAAACACTTCACCCAAACGACGGAAAAACCCCTTCTTCCGAGGGCGTGTCACGACGGTATCCCGATGTGTAATGATACGGTGCTGCACACGCTGCTGGGTCACTACCGAGTCCTGCTGGGCAATTATCTGCTCAATGTCACTGGTGGATACCATGCTGTCATTCGCCTCACTCAGCGTGCGCAGCATTTTTATCGTATTGGTATCCTTCTCGCGTATCAAAGCAAGCACGCTGTCTGTCCATTGTACATCGCGGTCATCAGTAAGAATAAGGTTCTCCATTTCCCGGTGTACGAAAAACAAGGAAAAAAACAATACCGCCAGCAACAAAGTGTAGCCTACGGCAATCTTTACTTTGGAGACATTATTCATACTATCAAATCCTTTCCCTGGTCTGTTTACGGAACCTCAACCACAGCATCACTCCCGCACTGGTCAGTCCGAACGGGAAAGCCATCCAGACTCCCGTCAGCCCCCAACCGAAAACGAAACCGCAAAGGTACCCTACGGGCAAAGATATAATAAAATAGGATATAAATGCAATAATCATCATCGGTTTCACATCCGAGATGCCGCGCAGGGCATTGGCAAAGTTAATCTGCAACCCATCGCCGAACTGGTAAATCAAGAACGGGAAGAAGAGAGCGGCAACCATGCCGGACACTTCCGCATTGTCCGTAAACCATCCACCTACTTGACCGCGAAGTGCAAAGACAATACTCAGCAACACCACTTCCATACAAAGGATAATGTGGAAACCTGCATACGCCGAACGGCGCACATTCTGTCCGTCTCCCTGCCCTTTAAAGTTACTGACACGCACGGCAACCGCCGCCCCCATACCGTAAAACATCATAAAGGTAAACTGGGAGATAGTCAACATAATCTGGTGCGATGCCAATGCGAGAGTCCCCAGCCAGCCCACCATGACGACGCTCAGACTGAAGGAAGCGGTCTCCATACCCATCTGCATACCCACGGGCCAGCCCAGTGCATTGAGCTTCCTGAACATCGGCATCGACCACCCCAGCCGCATGAAGCCGAGCCTGTAACGGATAAACCGGCGGCCGCGAAGCACAATCGCCGCAAAGACCACCACCATCACAATGCGGGAGAACAAGGTGCTGATACCCGCACCAAGCAGTCCCATCTCCGGAAAGCCCAGCTTTCCATTGATAAGTATATAGTTTCCTACGATGTTAAGCGCATTCCCTCCGAGTAGAATCCACATGGCCGTCTTGGTATCGGTGATGCCGTCCGTAAACTGTTTGAAACCGTTGAACAGCATGACAAAGACCAGTGAAGCAAGCAACACCAGATAGTAAGGCTTGATTAGAGGCAGCAATTCTCCGGGCTGTCCCAGCCGCTCCACATTGAAATAGAGAACAGCCATGACAAGAGTCAGCAACAAAGCCACCAGCACATTGGCAACCAGGCTACACCGCAACGCCTGCCCTGCCTCGGCAAAGCGGCGGTTACCGTAGAAGCCTCCCACAACCGGAGTCAGCCCGTAGCTGAACCCCGTACTGAAAATAATACAGAGAGTAAACAGATTGTTTACGAAAGAAGCGGCACCCAGTTCCTCCGTGCTGTGATGCCCAATCATCAGCGTATCGGCAAAACCAAGCACAATGACTCCCAACTGCCCCACCACAATGGGCAGCCCCAGGAGAAGCAATGCTTTGTAGTGCTGCTTATACGTATCAAATAAATTTTTCATACTAAAGGTTTTCTTTTTGGTAATAAAGCACAATCCCGTTTTCATCGCGGAAGGTCTGTTGGGCGACCCTATGAAGCTGTTCTGCCGTCACAGAGCGGTAATTGTCCACTTCACGGTCTATGTCTTCTGCCTGTCCGGTCAGTTCAAACCAGGCAAGATTCGTGGCAACATTCAGATAATTGATGTTGCCGAATATCTGTGTAGACTCAAACTTGTTCTTTACTTTCTCCAATTCTTGTTCTCCAACAAACCCGGATTTCAACTCTTCCAACTCTTTCCGGACAGCAGCCTCGGCTTGCTCCAAAGATACGCCTGCAGATGGTTTTCCACTGATATGCAGCAGTCCGGCATCCCGTGTACCAGAGATATAGGCATCGAGACTGGAAAAGAGCTTTTGCTCCTGCACCAGCCTGCGGGTCAAGCGACTGGAACGTCCATTGCTCAGAATATCCGACAGAATATCGAAGGCATAATAATCGGCATCCTCACGGCTGCACATGTGATAAGCCATGAACAAAGCATCCAGAGGAACATTCCGTTCCACCGTCTGCCGGCGTTCCGCCGTCTGCACAACTTCTTGCGGTAATTGCCTTACGGGCACATTCCTACGGGGAATGGGAGCAAACCATTTTTCTGTCAGCCTAACCGTTTCTTCCCACGAAATATTTCCGGTAACGGCCAGCACTGCATTATTAGGTGCATAAAAACGAAAAAAGAATTCCTTTACCTCGTCCAGCGTGGCATTGGCAATGTGAGAGAGGTCTTTCCCGATAGTAGGCCAGCGATAAGGATGCGTTTGATAAGCCAAAGGACGAAGCAGATGTCCCACATCACCATACGGCTGGTTCAAGCAACGTTGTTTAAATTCCTCCATCACTACCGCACGCTGCACTTCAAGACTTTGCTCACTGAATGCCAGTTCCAGCATGCGGTCGGACTCCAGCCAGAAGCCGATTTCCACATTCGATTTTGGAACCGTCAGGTAGTAATTGGTTATATCATTATTGGTCCATGCATTATTCTCCCCGCCTGCCAATTGCAAAGGAGCGTCATAATCAGGAATATGCACCGAACCTCCGAACATCAGATGCTCGAACAGATGGGCAAAGCCCGTATGCTCGGGATGTTCGTCACGGGCACCCACGTCATAAACAATATTCAAGGCAACCATCTGCGTGCTGGTGTCCTCATTGTGCACCAACCGCAGACCGTTGTCAAATATCTTTTTGTTTATTTTCATAAAATGGAATGACAGAATCTATCATCAATCTATCACTGTCACTTTTTTAATAACCACATCCTCTTCGGGACGGTCGTTACGGTCAGTCTTGACCTTCTGTATTTTATCAACAATATCCATACCTTCCAGCACTTCACCGAACACGGTATATGCACCGTCCAAATGTGGAGTACCGCCCACGGTAGTATAAGCCTTCACCTGCTCGGGGGTAAACTTGAACTCCAGTTCCTTGGCAACCTGAGCCTCTGCCTGCGCAATCAAGGAATCTTGCAAATCCATCAGACCGTCCTGGTCATTATTCTTGCGCATCTTGTAGATTTCCTTCATGTGTTTCTGCGCCAACGCGTTGAAAGCATTGTTCAAGCGCATCTGATTCATCTGCTGTTCCATCCCCAGCAAGGTAGAGTCATTATACACTTTTCCGGTCACAATGTAGAACTGGCAGCCGGATGATGCCTTGTCAGGGTTCACCTCATCACCCTGGCGTGCAGCCGACAAAGCACCTTTTTTGTGAAAATACTTCGGATAAACAAATTCGGCAGGAACGGTATAACCCACGTCGCCTGCCCCCAGCATCTTGCCTTTCGGAGCCTTCTTCGATTCCGGGTCACCTGCTTGTATCATAAAGTCCTTGATGACACGGTGGAACAGCGTACCTTCATACGTGCCGTCTTCCACCAGCTTGATAAAGTTATCACGATGTTTCGGGGTTTCATTATACAGTTTCACGGTGATGTCACCCGCACTTGTTTCAATCTTCAGCTTCGTTTCTTTTTCCATATCTTCCTCTTTCTTTTGTCCCGGCTTGCAAGCAGTCAGACAGCAAACCAGTATAGTTAATAATACAATAAGATTTCTTTTCATTTTGTTTTTTATTTAATTTAAGTTTGCAAATATACTAAAATCAGACAAAAGCACTTACCTTTGCCTACATAAAAGAGATAAAAGGCTAAAGCAATGACATCCATATTAATTGTAGAAGATGATATTACTTACGGCATGATGCTAAAAACATGGCTCGGCAAAAAAGGTTTCCAAGTAACCTCCGCCAGCAGCATTGCCCGTGCTCAAAAACATATTGAGTCGGAAACCGTAGACTTGATATTGTCTGACCTGCGCCTGCCCGACAAGGATGGCATTGACTTATTGAAATGGCTGGGCGAACACAGCCTGCAAATACCGCTTATCATCATGACAGGATACGCTGACATACAGTCGGCCGTCCAAACCATGAAACTGGGAGCCTGCGATTACATTGCCAAGCCTGTGAACCCGGACGAATTACTGAAAAAAATAGGCGAAGCCTTGAATGCATCATCCTCCGCTTTGAAACAGATGATGCATTCGTCCCGAACAGATGATGCGTTTACCCCAAACAGACCATCCGTTTCACCCAAACAGACGATGCATTCCGACAAGATGAAAAATCAGCCTCTGAAGGGTGCAGAAGGCTCATTGTCCTCCTCCGACTTCCTCGAGGGAGAGAGCGACGCAGCCAAACAACTCTACAATTATGTGAAACTGGTTTCACCTACCAATATGTCTGTACTCATCAATGGTGCCAGCGGAACGGGCAAAGAATACGTAGCCCACCGCATCCACCAGCTCAGCAAGCGTGCCGACCGGCCGTTTGTAGCCATCGATTGCGGTTCTATTCCCAAAGAATTGGCCGCTTCGGAGTTCTTCGGGCACATAAAGGGCGCCTTTACCGGCGCACTGACCGACAAAACGGGCGCTTTCGTCGAAGCCAACGGCGGTACCATCTTCCTGGATGAGATAGGCAATCTGAGCTATGAAGTGCAAATACAGTTGCTGCGTGCTTTGCAAGAGCGCAAGATACGTCCGGTAGGTTCAAACAAAGAGATAAGCGTGGATGTACGTCTGGTATCCGCCACCAACGAAAATCTGGAGCAAGCCATCGAAAAAGGGGCGTTCCGTGAAGATTTATATCACCGTATCAATGAATTCACCCTACGTATGCCGCAACTCAAAGACCGCCGTGAAGACATCCTGCTCTTTGCCAATTTCTTTCTGGACCAGGCCAACCGCGAAATGGACAAGCAACTGACCGGCTTTGATGACAAGGCATCCCGCGCCCTATTGGAATATCCCTGGCCCGGCAATCTACGCCAAATGAAGAATATGGTACGCCGTGCAACCTTGCTGGCACAAGGCAAATTCATTACTATCAACGAACTGAATGAACTGAAAGGACCCGCACCGGGCATCATCGGTATCCCTCTCCGCAATGAGGAGGCAGAGAAGCATCAAATCATCGAAGCCTTGCGGCAGACGGGAAACAACAAGAGCCGCGCTGCACAACTGTTGGGCATTGACCGCAAAACGCTGTACAACAAGTTGAAGCTTTATAACATATCCGACTAAAGGGTGTGGAATTATTCCACACTCCCCTCCACACATTCCACACTTTTCCACACTATGCCACACTTTGCACAGAAACATATATCACTAACTATCAGAACATTATCCAACACACACTCTTTCTGGCACACCATTTGACCTATATTAGACGTAAGCAACAAGCGCTACAACAAGCAAGCACTTAGACTTAACAATAAGATATACCAACCTAAAAGCAAATGAATTATGAAAAAATTAGTATTAGTAGCAGCCCTGTTTATGTTTGTTTGTGGCGGAACGTTCTTGGCTCAAGCTAAGGCTCCGGTAGAACAGCCGAGTAAGACAACAACCTTGTCTAACGACACTGTGGTAACGGATACTTTGCAGAAAGCCGAGAACGTCCAAGACACAGCAAAAGTGGCCCAATAACAGTAAGCACACTACAACAAAAAAGCCGTTTCCTCCTTGTCTATTCTGGGAAACGGCTTTTTTAATTATCAATTGTTAATTAAAACATCACCAATGTCTTTCCGGATAAAGGTCATTCCACCATGCCGGACTATCCTGCAGCCAGCGGGCAAACCAAGCCATAATTGAATTGTGCCACAATTCACGTTTTGCATAATCAAGTACAAAATGGTTTTCACCATCTACGGTAATAAATTCCACCGGCTTACCCAATATCTTCAGCGCATTATACAATTGGATACTTTCACCGATAGGCACGTTTGTATCTACCGTGCCATGCAGCAACAACAGAGGGGTATTAATCTTGTCCGCATTGAACAATGCTCCATGCTTCGTAAACAAATCGGGATTATTCCAAGGATAGCTATCGGCTGCCGCAACAGAGTTATAGGAATATCCCCAATAACCCTCGCCCCAATAGCTCGTTACATTGCTGATGCCAGCATGCGAGGCAGCGGCAGCGAACATGTCCGTCTTAGTCTGCAGATACATCGTCATGAATCCTCCATAAGAGGCACCCAGGCATCCGATACGTTTATCGTTGACAAACGGATGGGCTGCACAGAATTTCTTCGTACCTTCAATGATCTCATCGGCCGTACGCTCACCCCATGCATTGACATGGCGTGCAGAGAACTCCTGGCCGTACCCGATGGCACCACTGGGCTGGATAACATAAACCACATAGTCACGTGACGCAAACAACTGTGCACAGTACGGGGAAGTTATACCGCGGGTTGTAGGAGTCGTTCCTCCATAATAGTATACGATAAGCGGATACTTCTTGTTCGGGTCGAAAGACGGCGGAAGGCAAATCATTCCCTTTATCTCCGTACCGTCCGAAGCTGTAAAGTTCCACTCTTCCATCTGTCCCAGCTCAATCTTATCGAGGATGGGCTTCATGGGATTGGCAAGCAGGGTAGAAACTTTTTTCTTCGTGTCGTACGTATAAGCTACGCCCGTGCTGGTGTTTCCTCCGCCCACATAGGCAGCCACAACCGGATTGTCATTGGCCAGCGTGAAGGAAGTAATCACATCTTCTTCAAGCGGAAGCATTTCAAAGCCGCCCGTCTTCGGAACATAACGGTAGATATGCCTGCAATCCCCATCAGTCGTATCGAAATAGATACATCCGTCCACACGGTTCCACTGCACGAGAGACACCGTAGGATTGAAATCGCGCGTGATAGCCTGCACTTTCTTTGTAGCCAAATCCATAATGAATGCTTGGGTATCAAAGTCATTGGCTATGGGATGTTCACCGCAATTCTTGCCAATGCCTCCGAAAGCAGACGGACTGCCCGTCACCAGAAGCTGCTTCCCGTCCGGAGAGTAAGAAGCACTTCCCAGATAAGCATCCCAGGCGACCAGCGTATCTGCCTGCAAGGTGGCCAAATCAATCTCGAAAAGAGAAGAGAGGGAGAAAGGGCATCGAGTGATGTCCGGCTTGGAAGTGCTGCACAACAGTTTCTTGCCATCCGGGGAAATATCATTCAGATAGACGTTGTGACTACCGTAGGTCAGACGCTCGGAAAGTCCCGTCGCCACATCGTATTTCATGAGATAATAGCGGTCACGAGAATTGGGGATACGGTCGTCTGGATGCAAGAGACGTTTCAACGGGCCACTCACCTTTTCGCCCTCGTCCGTGAGCATATAAATAAGATAGTCTTCTGTAGGAGACCAGCTGAAATATCCTTCGGGAACATTCTTCAGCAGCACTTCCTCACGCATCGTGGCAGGATCGAACACAACCAGGTCATTCTGCTCCTCGCCCATAACCGTATAATAGAGCTTGTTGCTGTTGGGCATCCAGTTCATCTTTTCATTGGCATTGGGCAATATCACCCGGCCGGTCTTTACCTCGGTCAGCTCACAACGGGTCCTGGAACGCTTCACGTCGTAATTGTCCGAATAGCGGGTCAGCAGATACTTGCCGTTGGGCGAAAGAGAAACCCTGCTCGCTCGGGAGCCGAAATTGGTGTTGAACAAAGAGAAACGTCTCTTCATGTCCGGTGCCATCCGGCAAGCTACATCGGCAAAGTCCTTTTCCTTTTCAAATTCGCATTTCAGCATCGGCTGCATCTTGTCGTCCGCGCTTGAAAGCAACTTGATGACAATCTCATAATCCGCTTCAGGGTCCATACGCAGACTGACAGCCGTAGGACGGACCTGCGACAAGCTGTCCTCCGCTGTCTCCTTGACTTGCTTGGATTCACCGTTTACAAACACCTCAAAACGGGCAGGAGAATATACATTCAGCTTGCCCTTCATGAAACGCTCCGCACGCAGATTGGTAGCAAACAGATAGAACAGATTGTCCTTGTCCGCCTTTGCCACAGTTACATATCCAGCCGTATCAGCAACCATACGTTCGTACCGACCTCCGTCGAAGTCGAGACTGACCTTCGTCTTCAGAAGATTGCCGGTAGTAAACTTGTCTCCCTTGAAGTTGATACTATCGCCCTGGAGGGGAGTGCGCACCGTAACGGCCGGACGCACGTTATACTCAGCAACTCTTTCCTGAGCTTGGGCAGCCAATCCCGCAAGGAGCAGCAAACCCGACAAAACTGTGATTTTCTTCATTACTGTAAGATTAAATCGTTTCAAAACCATTCCATAAATTTCCGGGAGGAACGGGCGCCTCCACTTCTATCAGTTCTTTGGACACCGGATGCACAAAACGGATATACCGCGCATGCAGACAGATGCTGCCGTCGGGATTGGAGCGGGGCGAACCATACTTCAAATCTCCCTTGATGGGACAGCCCATCTTTGCCAACTGACAACGTATCTGGTGATGGCGTCCGGTTTTCAAATCTATTTCCAACAGATAATAGTTCTGCGACCGCCCGATGAGCCGGTAATGCAAAATCGCTTTCTTGCTGCCCGGCACCTCCTTGTCGTATGCATAACTCTTGTTCTGTTTCTCATTTCGCACCAGATAGTTCACCAATTCCCCCTCTTCCTCGCGGGGCAAGTTCTTCACTACTGCCCAGTAAGTCTTCTTCACCTCGCTATTCTTGAACATCTCGTTCAGACGCGACAGTGCCTTACTGGTCTTGGCAAAAACAACAAGACCGCTCACGGGGCGGTCCAGCCGGTGAGCGACACCGATAAAGACATTTCCAGGCTTGCTGTACTTCTCTTTCAGGTACTGCTTTACAGTTTCCGAAAGCGGTGTATCACCCGTTTTGTCTCCCTGAACTATCTCGGAAGCGGTCTTGTTGACTATAATGATATGATTGTCTTCGTATACGACAG
>OHPB01000805.1_pt1 | contig 19064 bp, 16 predicted proteins | sample 1577621 | NCBI WGS metagenome assembly OHPB01 (sample SAMEA3879577, study PRJEB24766) | human gut metagenome | biome: human-associated habitat; feature: feces | place: USA | collected 1985/1987 | reverse complement strand
AATTCCCGCCCCGGTGCAAATGCCAGCCGCTGACGGTTGATCTCTTTTACCCGCTGCACAACTTCGAACAAGCGCGCCCGCCCCGATATGCCATAGGATTTCAGGGATGGCGAAACAGCCAGACAGATTGTCTTCTCTGTCCGGCTCTCATCTGCTACGACGAGGTTCGTTGTGAGCGGGTTCAATCCCCGCTCCACGCACTCCACCGACGCATAAAATGATTTCAGATCAATTGCTATATACTGCCGCATACCGTCACTCCACATAGATAAATCCGTGTCTTATTTCACATACTGTTTTTATTTTAGTATAGAACATATGTTTTGTAAATAATAAATATTTCAAACAGCATCATAAAACCAGCGGATTCGTACGTTATTTATATAATCATTTACAAAATTATACAAACTATAAATATTTATTTTGCAACTTCGTTACACTTTTGATGCAACTTTGATGCAATTATTTGGTATGTTATGTTAACAGGGGATTTTAGGAAATCCGGACACATATTTTCAGGAAAGACAGGGAGATAAATGAACGTAAAAATAGACTCAAGAAAAATCGAAAAGGGCGACACTTTTGTGGCACTGCGCGGCATCGACCACGACGGACATGCCTATATCCGACAGGCAATTGAAAACGGCGCAGCGAAGATCATCTGCGAGGAAGGAAGCTACGAGGTGGAAACCTGTATCGTCGAGGATACCAGAGCATATCTGGTCAATTATCTGAAAGATACTTACTACGACAAAATCAGCAAACTCAAGCTGATCGGCATCACCGGTACAAACGGAAAAACTACATCAGCATTTCTGCTTCACCAGATGTTGAATAAGCTTGGCAGAAAATGTGGCTATATTGGCACAATCGGCTTCTACGTCGGCGAGAAGATCCGCAGTCTCGCGAACACGACCCCCGATATCTATGATCTGTACGCGATTCTGCTGCAATGCCTGTCGCTCGGCTGTGAGTATGTTGTCATGGAAGTAAGCAGTCAGGGACTTGCAAATCACCGTGTCGAGACGTTGCAGTTTGACTATGCGGTCTTCACAAACCTGACACAGGATCATCTGGATTTCCACAAGACGATGGAACGCTATGCCCTTGCAAAGCAGGAATTATTCCGCATGTTAAAGCCATCCGGCAAAGCGATCATCAACTATGACGATTCCTACAAGCACTATTTTCTGCTTGAAGAAAATGAGAATGTAACCTTCGGCTTTACCGGCGGAGATTTCAAAGTAGCTTTGGATGCCGCAGACAAGGAACATACAGAATTCTCGGTACAGTGCCCTGCATTTACCCAGAACTTCTCGACCAATCTGATCGGCACTTACAATATCTACAATCTGATGGCTTCCGTTGTGATTCTGACACTGGAGCAGTTTGACAGTGCCACCATCGCACAGGCAGCCGCAGCACTTACACTTCCAAAGGGCAGAACCGAATGTATCCACACAGGAAATAATCTGATCATGGTAGACTACGCACATACGCCAGACGCCATGAGCAAGGTTCTGACTGCCGCACGTGCACTTACCTCCGGCAGCATCTATGTCGTGTTTGGATGCACTGGTGAAAGAGACCGGGATAAACGTGCGAAGATGTCCGCGATTGCCTGCAAGCATGCTGATTACGTTATAATGACGCACGACGATCCTCATTATGAAGATCAGGCACAGATCTACCATGATATGACATCCGGGCTTTCTTACGATAACTACGAAATCGTACATGACCGGAAGGACGCTATTCGAAAGGGAATCTCCCTGTTAGATACGGACGACATTCTTCTGATCCTTGGAAAAGGGCACGAAGAATTTATTGTTTGCCGGGATAAGCGGATTCCATTCAACGATATGAATGTCGCACGGCAATGCCTGTCTGAACGGAGGACTCCCACCGCAGCTAGGATCTGCCAATCCGCCTAGCGGTCACATGCACAATTAACATTTATGAACGCTAAAAGGGCGGCCACATCCTGTGACCGCCCAGTAAGAGAGGGGAAACGAAAAATCGTCTGGCTAGCTATTTTAAATTATCCTTCGATGGCAATGAATTTCTTCTCTTCCACCTGTGGCTTTGCTTCCTTCTTTGGAACAGAGATCTTCAAGACACCATCTTCGAATTTTGCCTTAATATCATCCTGTGTGATCGCATCGCCCACATAGAAGGATCTGTTGCAGGAACCTTCATAACGTTCCTTACGGATATATTTGCCCTTGGCATCCTTCTCATCCTTAGAGTTCTTTGTAGAAGCCTTGATGATCAGGTAACCATCCTTCACTTCACCGGTTACATCTTCCTTCTTAAATCCCGGAAGGTTCATATCAATCTCGTAACCGTCTTCTTTCTCAAACACATCAGTACTCATCAGATTCTGTGCCGGTGCATCATACTTATAGACACCAAAACTTGGTGCATCAAAGAAATCATCCATAAAACTATTTGTAAATAAACTTGGCATTAACATAAGCCATACCTCCTTTTATATCTTACTCAGTAATTGCAATCTATGTTTCTTGACGGCATCCATTCACTATTTAATTGCAATTACAATATCAACTTTCCTTCCCACTCGGGTTCCCTTCTCTAGGTCTTCCCTCATGTTCTAGGTGTACTATAACATACTTATTAGCACTCGTCAATAGTGAGTGCTAATAAAAATTGTGAAAAAAGTGTGAAGTCTTGATTATACAAAAAACAGGTATGCCGCAACAATACAGCACACCTGTTTCAAAATCATGTTATTTACTTAAACTGATTCTGCTCTGCATGGCGTTTGAAGAAGTCCTTTGTCTCCTTCACAACCACACCACTCAAAGCGAAGATTGCGATCATGTTTGGAATCGCCATCAATCCGTTGAAGATATCGGCAATCGTCCATACTGCCTTTACTGTCATGTATGGTCCGATGAATACTGCCAAGATATACAACCAGCGATATACAAGGATTGCTTTCTTGTTCTTGCCTGACAGGTATTCCAGACAGCGCTCCGAATAGTAATCCCATCCGAGGATCGTTGTAAATGCGAAGAATACCAAACAAAGCATCAACAGGAACGCAGCTACCTGCTCGGAAATCGGAAGTCCCTCCTGGAATGCGTAGGTTGTTACCTGTACACCCTCTAAGCCTTCCTGCTGCCAAGCACCTGTCAATACGATAGAAAGTCCTGTCATCGTACAGATGATGATTGTATCAATAAATGTACCCGTCATGGAAACCAGACCCTGACGTACCGGCTCCTTTGTCTTTGCTGCGGCTGCAGCGATTGGTGCAGAACCAAGACCGGATTCATTTGAGAAGATACCTCTTGCAACACCCTTCTGCATTGCAACGATCATCGTACCAACCACACCACCGGTCACTGCCTTTGGATTGAATGCGCCCTTTACGATTGTTACAAACGCATCCGGAATCTCTTTGATATTGCAGATGAGAAGCACCAGACAAAGCAGAACATAAAGCACTGCCATAAATGGGACGACGATCTGGGATACATTTGCAATACGCTTGATACCACCGATCAACACAAGTGCCACGCAGACACTCAGGATCAAAGATGCAATAACTACCGTCCACGAATATGTACCGATTCCATGATTCATTCGGATCGAAGAATCCCTCGACAGCCGATGCAATACCATTCACCTGTGAGAATGTTCCGATACCGAACAATCCTACACAGATACCGAAGAATGCAAAGATCTTCGCAAGCCATTTCCACTTTGTACCCATACCTTTTTCGATATAGTAGAATGGTCCACCGAGTGCATGATTGTCTTCATCTACCACACGATACTTAACTGCAAGGAGTCCCTCTGCATACTTGGTTGCCATTCCGAAGAATGCAGCAAGCACCATCCAGAACAGGGCACCCGGGCCACCGGCTCCGATTGCTGTTGCGACACCGACGATATTTCCGGTTCCGATTGTCGCTGAAAGCGCCGTACAGAGTGCACCGAACGAAGTTACTTCTCCTTCACCCTCTTCCTCATTTTTCACCATCCATTTCAGGGCAAGCGGCAGTTTACGGACCTGCAGCACACCCATACGGATGGTAAGAAGGATTCCACCTGCAATGATCAAAATCATAAGCGGCGGACCCCAGACGAAATCATCTACTTTTGTCAAAAAGCTATTAATTGCTTCCCACATGTTTCCTACTCTCCTTTATTTTATTTTAACAACATGTTCTCTATATTACACAGTTTTCCAGCTTTTGACAACATTTTTCCCTCAATTTATAAAGTTTTTTACTGTTTTCATATTAAATATACGGGGTATAATAGAGTTTATGATATACTTTATATGTCCAAATATGGATTTTAAAAAAGAAAGGAATACATTTTTATGAATCTTATTAAGAATATTTCCAAATCAGAAGTACATGTATTGAAGGATCAGGTTACTTATCAGGAGGGACAGGTTGTCAGCAAGACACTCGCCCAGAATGACGCCGTATCTATCACATTATTTGCCTTTGACAAGGACGAGGCGATCAGCACACACGAGTCCGGCGGCGATGCATTTGTTACCTGCTTAGATGGTGTCGGCAGAATCACAATCGATGGTGTTGAATATATCCTGCACGAAGGTGAATCCATCGTAATGCCAGCCAAGCATCCACATGCCGTCTATGGTGCAGAACAGTTCAAGATGCTGTTAGTTGTTGTATTTTAATTATCTTAATTCTTAAAACGGAAAAGCCGCCGAGCCGGGAATCCAGGTCCCAGTCCGACGACTTTTTTTCTTTCTTCTATTCTATATATCGGCAGATTTCTATTATTGCTTTACATTAAATGCTTTCATTCCTGGATATACAGCGCTTGCGCCAAGCTCTTCCTCAATACGGAGCAGCTGGTTGTACTTTGCAACACGCTCAGAACGAGAAGGTGCACCTGTCTTGATCTGGCATGTATTAAGTGCAACTGCAAGGTCTGCAATCGTTGTATCAGCCGTCTCACCAGATCTGTGTGAGCTGATTGCTGTGTATCCAGCCTTGTGTGCCATCTTGATTGCTTCCAATGTCTCAGAAACAGATCCAATCTGATTCAGCTTGATCAGGATTGCATTTCCGGCGCCAAGCTCAATTCCCTTTGCCAGTCTCTCTGTATTTGTTACGAACAGGTCATCGCCAACAAGCTGAACCTTGCCACCAAGTCTTGCAGTCAGCTTCTGCCAGCCTTCCCAGTCCTCTTCGTCCAGACCATCCTCGATTGAGATGATTGGATACTTCTCGCAAAGTGCTGCCCAATGCTCGATCAACTGCTCAGCAGTATACTCTGTACCCGCCTTCGGAAGCTTGTAGTAGCCCTTTCCTTTTTCGCTCTTCCATTCAGAAGAAGCTGCATCCATAGCAATCTTGAAATCCTTGCCTGGCTCATAACCTGCTCTCTTTACAGCTTCGAGAATTGTCTCGATTGCTTCCTCATCAGACTTCAAAGCAGGGGCAAATCCACCCTCATCACCAACGGATGTAGCAAGTCCGCGCTCTTTCAAAATTGCAGCCAATGCATGGAAAACTTCTGCACACCAACGCAGACACTCTTTGAAAGATGGAGCACCAACCGGCATGATCATGAACTCCTGTACATCAAGTCCAGAAGAAAGTGCATGACATCCACCGTTTACGATGTTCATCATTGGAACTGGCATACGATTTCCAGATACACCACCGAGGAAACGATACAGAGGAATGTCAAGGGATGTTGCTGCTGCACGGCAACATGCGATAGATACTGCAAGAATCGCATTCGCACCAAGCTTAGACTTGTCCTTTGTTCCATCTGCCTGAATCATAGCCTGATCCACTGCATAGATATCTGATGCATCCATACCCTCGATTGCATCATTGATAATTGTATTGATATTTTCAACTGCCTTTGTTACACCCTTGCCAAGATAACGGCTCTTATCGCCATCACGAAGCTCCAGTGCCTCGAACTCTCCAGTGGATGCACCACTTGGTGCAGTACCTCTTCCGATGGTTCCATCTGCCAGATAAACCTCTGCCTCTACCGTTGGATTTCCTCTGGAATCCAAGATCTCACGGCCAATAACCTTTTCAATTTCTAAATAATCCATTGTTATGTACTCCTTTCAATTTGCATTTTAACGGAGTCTCTTGCTTCTGACGGTCTCTCCTCGTTCAGAAGCAGGAGTTCCGAAATGATTTACACGTGCTAGGTTAGCCAGACCTAACTATAAGTTAGTATATACTAACCCGGTTTAAAATGCAAGTGTATTTTCCATAACTTTTATGCAACTACAATACTCCCAACCATACAGGCATCTCCATCCGACACAAGAGATACCTCATAATGCTGTTTAGGCAGATTCTGCTTTATAAATGCAGCCTCAAAACCGGCAAATGCTAACCTTCGCTTACCAAACGCATCCCGGACATCTGGCCTGTACAAGCGCTCGGATTTTACAATGTACTGCTGTTTATCCTGTCCAGTTAACACAACACTGAGAGCACCTGCCCGCAATGTTTTTCGATTCAAGGCCCAACCACTGATTTTAACCACTGCTTCATCTGTAAACTCTTCTACCTTGTATTGCAGACTTCCATTTTCAACAAGCCTCTGCTGGGTTCGCTCAGGCGTTTCGATTTCCTTTACTTTCAACAGCCGTAATGAGAAGTTATCACTGTTTCCAATCAGATTTGGGTTATAACACGGATCATACCCCTTAAATTCCGGATGACGATCATACAATTTTTTCATTTCCCGTTGCTGTCTGGCGGCTTTTTCTGGGGATACAGCGTCATAGCCACGGCTGACAGATTCATAATGGTATAAACGGACATCTGTTCGCACAACATTATAATATCCTGCTTCTACTAAATTAAAACATAAGTCAATATCGTTATATGCCACCGGTAACTGTTCCGAAAAACCACCCACCTGATCATATTTATTCCGGTCAATCATAAGACACGCACCGGTCACCGCACTGTAATTATATTCCAGCTTATTTCGTCCCCAATAACAATTCAAATCGTCGTTAATCCGTTGAAATGCATGTCCTGGTCCAACCATAAAACTGACAACACCTACATGCTGTATCAAATTCGTATTTGGGTAAATTAATTTACATCCAACCGCACCTGTATGTGGCTGCTGTGCATGTCCCAGCATCCGTTCCAGCCATTCCGCTCCCTCAACACGAATATCGTCATTTAAAAACAGAAGGAACTGTCCATCTGCCAGATGTGCCCCAATGTTGCACATCTTTGAAAAATTAAACTCCATTGGCGCGTAATGATATTTGCACTCCAATTCTTTACACATTTGTGTATATTTCGCATGTGTTTCTTCTGCACTGCCATTGTCCACAACAATGATTTCATAATTTTGATATTTCGTTTCCTTTCGGATGGACGTCAGACATTGCTTTAAAATGTCATAATTATCCTTAGACGGAATAATAATGCTTACTCTGGGATTTCCCACAACTTCATAAACCACGCGGAACATCACTATATCTTTAATATATTCCAGATGCCCTTTAACGCCTCTTCGCTCCAGGGCTTCGAGCTTCGCCTTCTTTGTCGTTTCAATAATATATGGCTTTGCCGATATATCATTTGCCGTAGACTCTTCACGTTCCCGCCAATGATAAAGGATTTTTGGCACATGCCCTATACGATTCGTCTTCTCCATCACCCGCAAAACAAGATCATAGTCCTGCGAACCTTCCAAGCCTACACGCAAACCGCCCATTTCGTCCAGCAAGGATTTGCGATACACCGCCAAATGGCAGGTATACATCAAAGACATAAATGTATCTGGAGACCAATCCGGCTTAAAAAACGGATTCCTTCTTTTTGTCCCATCCTCAGATAATTTGTCCTCATCGCTGTAAATAAAATCCAGTGTATGATCTTCATTTAGCTTTTTCGCAATTTCATACAGTGCATTTTCTGCATACAGATCATCACAATCCAAAAGCGCAACAAATTCGCCCTCTGCCATTGCAATTCCATCGTTTGTAGTTCTGGATATATGTCCATTCTCACTGCGGTATTTTATTTTAATGCGCTCCACTCCTTCAAATTGCCGCAAAGTCTCTCTGACACGCGCATCGGTTGAACAATCATCTACAAGGCACAACTCCCAATTATCATATGTCTGATTCTGCACAGATTGAATGCATGCCGTTAACATCTGTGGTTCCACATTATATACTGGCACAACAACCGAGATGAGTGGTTTATATTCCAACTCCTGTTCTGGCTCTTTATATTGCTGTTCATTTTGCAGCATCCACATGTCATATTCATTTTTCTTGTGTAGACGATGATTTAACTTATAACAAAATACATGCCATCCTTCTTTACCCAGACAGCGCATCATTCTTTTTGAAAAAGAAAGCACTCTTTTTATCTGACCCATATTTTTATACTCCTACTTCTTCTCTCATAGATTGAACTATACGTTGTTCACTGCCCGGAATATTGCTGTTATCACATACATCTGTAAAAACACCGTCCACATAGCAGCATATTGATCTGCATTTCCTGATACACATGTCCGTTTTGTCCGAACTGCAAGCAAACCAACCACAAGTGCCGGAAGGAAATATCTTCCCTGTACACCCGCTACCACAACAAATTGATATGGCGTCCAATATAAAAGCATCGCTGCAACTGCCAGCCCACTGACGCCGACAAACACCAAAAGCATCCAAATCCGGTCTCCCACTGTTATCAACTGTTCTTCGTTTTCTTTCCGCATAGAAACATATAACAGCAACAATAAAAATCCTATTACAAACACCAGTGGAACTTCAATATCAAGCCATCCAAGATAGCTTCCCAACATCTGCTGGATATGCTTTCCTGATTCATACCAAAGCGTATTGAGTAATATTTCAAAAAATTGGATCGGATTTTTTAAGAAATACCCCATTGTATACCCTTTGGAATCGGACCATGCAATATAAGTACTGTTAATATTTTCTGGTTGTAGCCAGCGCCGAACCACGAGAACCAGAACCATCACACAAGCCACTACAAATATACCTGCAATGACAATCATAAGCACCTTCATCCAAGGTTTAATTTTCTGTTTGACCGCATCCACCTTATCTTTGTGCTGTTGCAGAATTCGAGGGATCAACATCAACGGCAATACAACCAATGGCAACAGAGAAAAGCCTTTACATGGTAGCAATAATAAGCTGCTCAATACCATAACAATATTATTTACAAGCTTCGATCTCCGATTTGTTTCCTGTCCGTAAACTGCTGACATTGTTGTCGCTATTACAAGAATACATAAAGCAAACAACTGCGAATCATAGGAAAAAGAACATACCTGTTGCAATGTAATTGGCAAAAGCGCCCATACCATAACGATTCCTTTACCAAACGGAATCCGCTTTATCGCATAATAAGCTGCCGCTATAAAAGCAAGCAGATTCATCAATCGTCCAAGCAAATACAACATAGTTGTGCTCGCCCCTAACAACCGTCCAATTGTAATTCCAAGTCCGGATAAAATATACAGATAACGCGGAGACTGCGTCGAAACATGTGCTGTCTTTATCAGATTCGTTTTTTCCGGTCGCTGAAACAGCCCCTCATATTGACTATTGTAATCTTCCTTCGTAATACCACGTGCATTATACATATGTTCGTTATCCGCCTGCCGCATCATGACAGTTTCCGCATCGTGCGTTCCCATCATAACATCCGACATGTCATATGCTGTATATATGTGTACATACTCATCTGGAACTACCATAATCGGAATAATAAGCAAATACAAAAATCCAAGTACAATAATCATTGGCAGAAAAAGTTTCTCAAAAGAAGTCTTCCACTTTGTGCCAAACATCGCCTGAATGCTGACAAACGCCAACAATACAAACAACAATCCATATGCAATACAATGTAATATAAAATACGCATCCACACCGTTTTGATTGTCGATTTTGTGATATGCCACATTTATCATATACACACCCATTACCAAGGTAATCAATAGGAGTCCTATAATAACGCATAATTTGATTATTCTATTTGGATTTTTCTCTTTCACTTCCATTCTTATTCCCCTGTGTTTCTTTAATTTGATTTAGGTAGACAAAAGAGACTTTTATTGTAGGAATACAATAAAAGTCTCATGTCCTTTATAATCTATTATCGATTAGATGTTAAGCAGATCACTGAATACCTTCAACGCACCATCTGTCTCGTGTGCAAGTACCTTCTTTGCAAGTACCTTACCAAGCTGAACACCTTCCTGATCGAAGCTGTTGATGTTCCACAGGAATCCCTGGAACATAACCTTGTTCTCGAAATGTGCAAGCAGTGCACCAAGTGTCTCTGGATCAAGCTGCTCACCGATAATGATAGAAGATGGACGACCACCCTTGAAGTTCTTGTTGCTGTTCTCATCCTTCTTACCACATGCAAATGCTACGATCTGTGCAGCAACATTTGCGCAGAGCTTCTTCTGGCTTGTGCTTCCCTGAATCTCTACATCCGTGCCAATCTGGCTGTTCTTGAATGCGATAAACTGCAATGGAACAATGTCAGTTCCCTGATGCAATAACTGATAGAAGGAATGCTGTCCGTTTGTTCCCGGCTCACCGAAGAGAACTGGACCTGTTGGGTAATCAACCGGCTCACCAAAACGGTTCACAGACTTACCATTGGACTCCATATCAAGCTGCTGCAGGTGTGCAGGGAAACGGCTCAGTGCCTGTGAGTATGGAAGAACAGTTGTTGCAGGGTAACCAAGTACGTTACGCTCGTAAACGCCAATCAACGCATCAAGCATAGCCGGGTTCTTCCTGATATCTGTATTCTTTGCTGTCTCATCTTCTGCGGCTGCACCATTTAAGAAACGTGCAAATACATCCGGGCCAAATGCCAGTGAAAGTACAGCACCACCAACGGCTGATGTAGAAGAATAACGACCACCGATATAATCATCCATAAAGAAAGCTGCAAGGTAATCATCGCTCTTTGCAAGTGGAGATGTCTCACTTGTAACTGCAATCATATGCTTAGAAGCATCCAGACCTGCCTTTGCAAGCGCGTCCTTCACGAAGGACTCATTTGTAAGCGTCTCCAATGTTGTACCAGACTTTGATACAAGTACGAAGATTGCATGTGCTACATCGGTAGATGCAAGAACTGCTGCCGCATCATCCGGATCTACGTTGCTGATGAACTTCGCATCCATCTTGAATGTGCCGTTCTTCTTTGCCCAGTTCTCAAGTGCAAGATACATTGCACGAGGACCAAGGTCACTACCACCGATACCGATCTGTACAACCGTTGTGAACTTCTCGCCAGCTGCATTTGTGATCTCGCCATTGTGTACCTTATTTGCAAACTCTGCAATACGGTTCTGCTGCTCTACGTAAAATGTTCTCTTATCCACGCCATCCGCCTTGACTGGCTCGCCAAGCTGACCGCGTGTCATCTGATGAAGAACCAGACGGTTCTCTCCTGTATTGATAACGGCACCATTATAAAGCTCCTGGAACTTGTCAACAAGCTCTGCTTCCTTGGCAAGGGCTGCAAGCTTCTCCAAAACTGTGTCATCCACTTCCTTTGCAGCGAAGTTGTAAGTAAGCTTCTCTGCCATCGGTACGCTGTAATTCTTCGCACGGTCTGCACCGCTCTCACCAGCCATAACAGTTGTGAGATCTACACTGCCCTTACAAGCTTTGAGTGCCTTGTAAGAATCCAAAGTATCAAGATTTTTCCAATTTGTCATTTTTCTTTCCTCCGTAATCTATTTGGCGTAGGACGCCAGCTCGTTTTATTATAACCTCTTCGGCGGGATTTGTCACTTGTTTTATTCTTCATTTTTTCATAATACGCTTTATACCTGTAAATCGTCCGTTCACTGACGTGATTTCGTTTTGCAATCTCCACCATTGTCATACCATTCTCATATCCAACAACAAAATCATTGTATATTGCCATCCATTTTGCATTATGTTTCTGCCGGCCACTCATTTTCCGATTTTTATAATATTCCAGTTCTTCCTTAAGCTCTGCATTCTCTTTTTCCAGCTTCTTAATTCTTTTTACTGCATCTTCCAGTGTGATATTTTTTTCCATCTCTATTTCCTCCATTTAAACCCCATAACTCCTCGTTTCATAGTTTAATATACTTATCGCCATTGTCATTTTGTCTATATAATAAATCTTTTTGCCAATATTGTCAATCTGATTCTGTCAGGTCATTAAAAAAGGAACGTTTTATAACGTCCCTGCCTTAAATGAAATGTATTTTAATAACAATCGAATCAACTATTATGCAAAGCTTTAATTTCCTCTATCGAAAGTTGAGTGATTGTTGAAATCTCTTCGTCCGAGAAATCCTTTTTGATTAAAAGCTTGGCTGCATTAACCATCTGAGCCTTGCCGAAGAAGATGAGGACGAGATGAATTTCTACGATCATCAGGACGATGAAGAATAAGAAAGAGAGGACAAAAGAATGAGAATGATGAATAAGATCGGTATCGGTATTATGGCTGCGGTAGGTACTGCCGCAGCGGTGGGCGCAGGTTCAAAGATCGTTGATAATCACAGACGCAAGTGGTTCGATAACGGCTATAAGTCCGGTCACTTTGCAGGCTTCATTGACGGTGCAAAGTCAATGGTCAGCATTGCTGAGGAGACTGCAACCCTCGCTCAGAAGGTCAATCAGAACAGCACGGTTATCCGTGAGAAGTATGAAAAGCTCTGCGAGGAGTTTGAGGAGCTTCAGGAGAACTACGACGATCTTTGTGAGGATTACTACAACGACTGACCGACTTTGAACCCAATGGATTCAAAGTTCCCGACAACAGAACAACGTGAGACAATGAGAAAAGAGAGAGAATTTGTCTAATGAAAGTTTTAAGCCTATTTGACGGCATTTCCTGCGGTATGCTTGCTCTGCTGAGGGCAGGCATACCCGTGGAGTGCTATGATGCCTTTGAGATTGACAAATATGCCGTCACGGTCTCAAAACGTAATTTCCCCGTAATCGTTCATCACGGGAATGTATATGACGGCGACTTTACGAAGTTCAAGGGCTATGATCTGCTTCTTGGCGGTTCGCCCTGTACCTATTGGTCTATCGCCAAAAAGGACAGAGAAGTTGACTGCAACGGCGAGGGATTCAGGCTCTTTAAGGAATATGTGAGGGCCCTCCATGAAAGTGGGTGTAGATACTTCTTATATGAGAACAACTACTCCGTTCACCAGAACATCAAGGACGAGATCAGCAAGGCTCTCGGCGTAGAGCCTATTATGATAAACTCCGCGCTTGTTTCGGCGCAGAACCGCAAACGCTGTTACTGGACGAATATCCCGTTTATTTCTTTTCCCGAAGATAAGGGCATTTTGCTGAAAGATGTGCTTGAAAGCGGTCTGCCGTGGCAGGACAAGTCCTACTGTATGACTTCCTCCTATAACGGTGCGGTGCTGTATAACACTCTGGAACGCAAGCAGCGGACTATGGTTGCAGAGCCTATCCCGATCAATACATATCAGGATACGGACAAGTCCCGTACTGTCATGGCAGGCTATCACAAGTACGGTGAAGCAACAATTATAAAAAATTCGGGCTTCAACGGCGGTACAACAGCAGTCGCTATGCCGATGGGTGCCGCCCAGCGCGGACGGTATGTTGACGGTAAAAATACCGAACAGCATATTGAAGTGCGTGAGGACGGAAAATCCAACTGCCTGACAACGGTTCAGAAAGATTCGCTGATCTGCACTCCCGTCCGTGTCGGACATTACGGCAAGGGCGGACAGGGACAGCGTATTTATTCCGTGCGCGGAAAATCGGTCACACTCTCCGCAAACGGCGGTGGTCAGGGTGCAAAGACAGGTCTGTATAAGATTGATCTCCCTGACGGTGACTATATTATCCGCAAGCTAACACCCATAGAAGCAGAGCGTTTGCAGACGCTTCCCGACAACTACACCGCAGGCATATCCAACACGCAGCGTTACAAATGTATCGGCAACGGCTGGACGGTCGATGTGATCGCCCACATTTTGGGAGGACTTCGTGATGAATGAAGAACTCCTGAAAACCTGTACCGACAACAATAATTACACTATCTATACAGCCTTTTGCAAGGCACAGCGTATTTTGATGCGGTCTTATACTCCTGTTTGCAGTATCAGCAGCGGTTCGGACAGCGATATTGTGCTTGACATGATCCACAAGGTCGATGAGGACGGCAAGGTCAAGTATTTTTGGATAGATACCGGGCTTGAATACTCCGCAACAAAGGAGCATCTCGATTTCCTTGAACAAAAATACGGTATCGAGATTATCCGCTTGAAGCCCGATAAGCCTATTCCGACCTGTGTGCGTGAGTATGGTGTTCCTTTCCTGTCGAAATATGTCTCGGAACAGATGATGCGTTTGCAGAAACACAATTTTCAGTGGGAAGATGAACCGCTTGAAGTGCTGTTGCAGAAATATCCTCAGTGCAAGACTGCTCTGCAATGGTGGTGCGGAGAGCGATATTCCGACAAGGACGGCTATCAGAAAATCAGCAGATTCAGCATAGAACGCAACCGCTATCTGAAACAGTTTATCATGGCGAATCAGCCGGATTTCCCCATCTCCAACAAGTGCTGTGAGTTTTCAAAAAAGAAACCGGCAAAGCGTATTGTCAAGGAGCTTGAAGCTGACCTTGATATTACGGGTATCCGACAGTCCGAGGGCGGTATCCGTTCGGCGGCTTTCAAGACTTGTTTTTCCGAGTGCAAGTCAAAGGGGTGCAATACATTCCGCCCGGTCTTTTGGTATACAGACGGCGATAAGCGTGACTATGAAGAAATGTTCGGCGTTACGCACTCTCGGTGCTATACCGAATACGGACTGAGGAGAACAGGCTGTGTAGGCTGTCCGTTCAGCAAACATATCAATGAGGAGCTTGCGATCATTGAGCAGAATGAGCCGATGTTGTATAAGGCGGCGGTCAATATCTTCGGTAAATCCTATGAATATACAGCGAAATACCGTGCTTTCGTCAAGGAGATGAAAGCAAAGGAGAAAGAGGAAAAGAAACGTGATAGACTACTCAGCCTTAACGGAACATCTGCCTGTGATACTGGCGGTGACAGCGATACTCGGTCTGCTGTTCGGAGTGCCGTATCTTCTGACGAAAACGCTCCTGAGATCGGAAAAGGAGCGTGATGAAGATGTTTGATCCTGAATTTCAGCGGAAAGCACTGAGCCTTGTTATGGGCTTCATCATGGAGTTTTCGGGTACACTGGCAGAACTGGAACCGGTCGAGCTGACAGCGGATAACCTGAATGTATCGACTATTTCCGTATCATGCCTGAAAGTCACTTGGGACTCCGAGCCTGACCGTGACTATTATGTGAGCTGCACGGCTCATGATGATAATTACGCCTATGCTGATAATATGTACTTTGAGTTCAAATCAAATGACCTCTGTTACATAACAGGTCTGCGTGAGGGTACTGAGTACACGGTGACGGTCGAGCCTGTTCTTTCTGAGGAAGAACAGGACGGATATACCGTAAAATCTGCAAGTGCTGACGGCAGGACTGAAACGGTAGAGGTTATCTATGAGTTCCCCGATGAAGAAGGCTGGGATTCGTGCTACTGTGGGGAGTCCTACCACGGGCTTACCAGAAATCCGTCATGGAGTGCAATACAAGGCTGTACCGTGGACACCATTACAAACACGGGTATCATGCGTGATGAGTACGGCGACTACTGCTGTGCAATGGGCGTGTGGTACGGATACTGCGGAGACAGATTTCTCGTGACCAATGAGGCTGGACAGCAGTTTACCGTCAAGATTTGCGACAGCAAAGGTTATGCCGATGACGGTGAGGGGCGCTATCATTGGTTCGGCGGTAAGGGCAACGGCAAGTGCATTATAGAGTTCATTTATGATGATAATTCACTTCCGTCCTGCGTAGCTTTCAGCGGCAGTTGGGGCTACTATAACTGGAACGGGCTTGACCTGAGTTCTAATATCACAAGTATCAAGAAAATCAACTACGGCGATCCCGTAGAATACTAAAAATCATGGAGGAACAATTATTATGAACGCAAAGAAGATCATCAAGGGTATCGTGAAGCTCGGTGTTATGGGCGGTATCGCCTATGCTGCGTATAAGCTCGGTGAGTGCAACGGCGAGGTCAATGAGCGAATGCGTGAGAAGTACGGCGACGAGGACGAGGACGAGGACGGCATCGGCTCTGACGATGATGAGGAGGAAGCGGACAACTACTACGGCACTTGCTTTGAGCCTAAGTATGTAGAGCCGGACGATGGCTGTCTTGCTCCGGCAAGTGTAGCCGTAACTCCTTATAACATTGGCAAAGAGCATATTATCAGCGAGGTAGTTTCTGCTGAAAAGTGCGAAGTTCCTGACGAACCTCATGAAAAAGAGAAGCCTTTGCCGCAGAAGGAAAACAAAGAGTGTGTCAAGAAAGAAGTCGTACCGCCTCCTGTCAGGAAGTACGCTCCTTTGAGCAGTATTAAAATTCGTGGCATTTCCCGTTATGAAATCGAAACGCTGCTGATTTGGATGCTCCGCCACGGAGCGTTTTATAAGACCGATCTGATCTATGTGATTGATGCTGGCTCAACGAAAATTGACCAAATTTGTGATGCGTTTCTCAAAGCAGGGTATATCCGCAAAGAAGAAAAAAGCCGAAAGACATACTGCAATCTCACAAAAGAAGATTTTTACTGGCTGTTGTTAGAAGAATAAAAGCACACTCCCCATGATGGGAAATGTGCTTGGTAGGTTGGATACGATACTCCTAATTATTCTCCTAACAAATTCTTTCTCCTAAAAGCACGGCGTTTTTAGGAGAACCGAACTCTTTAGGAGGAAACTTTAGCATAAAAGCTGTTCTTTCCGGTTCCGTGACGTTCAATGTATTGCTCATCGACGAGCTTTCTGAGAGCAGCTTCAACCGACTTTTCACTGATACTTGGGCAGATATTCGCAATTTCTTTCTTGGTGAACTTTCCGACTTTTGTGTCTACCGCTGCTTTAACGATGTCATAGGCTTTGCTTTTAACAGCAACGCTTTTCGGCTTGCCGCCTTTGATCTCAATGGCGGTAGATTCGCCTATTATCTGCACCCGTTCCTCAAATTCACGATAGCAGGCAAGAACAACGCCCAGCATATATTTGATGAATGGCGTAGGATCGTCAGTTTCCTCATGCCAGCCCTTTGATGCTTCTTCCAGAGCGTCATAATATGCACCTTTTGTTTTTTCGATATGCTTCTCGATACTGATATACTTTCCGACTTCATAGCCGTTTCGGTACAAAAGCAGTAATGTCAGAAGTCGGCTCATTCTGCCGTTTCCGTCATTGAACGGGTGGATACAGAGAAAATCATGGATAAAAACAGGAATAAGGAGAAGCGGATCAATCTTCTCGGATTGGGTAGCCTGTTTATAATTCTCGCATATCGCTTCAATACAAGGTGCAGTTTCATAGGGCAGAACAGGTGTGAAGCGGATAAATTCAGAACCGTCGGGGCGAGTCTCCTTCAGATAATTCTGCGTGATCTTATAAGTACCGCCTAAGCCTGATTCGGAGTATTTAGTCAGGTCACGGTGAAGCTGAAGAATGATGTTGCTTGTGATGGAAATATAATCGTGGCTTTCGTGAATGGTATTCAGAACATCACGGTATCCTGCGATCTCCTTTTCATCACGGTTCTTCGGTGTGGTTTTCTCCTTGACAATCTGACCGATACGGGTGCTTGTTGTTATGATACCCTCGATACGGTTAGATGATTCCACGGACTGAACCTTTGCAACTTCGGTAAGTTTTTCTAATTCAACGGGCTTCTGACGGGAAAAAAGCTCTTGTCTGCCCTTGTGTTCATGTATCTGGGTGAGATAGCGGAGTATTTCGTTATCCCACAAGCAATTTTCAAATTTTGAATAATCGAATTTTCGCATTGTTTTTCTCCTACTACTAAATTTTTGTTCTCCTATATTATACTCCTATTTAGGAGAAATGTCAACAATTTAGGAACAAAATAGGAGAAAATATTTGGTAAATCAATTCTGTTTCCCAAAATCGAAAAAATCAAGAATTTGGAAAATAGAAATCGAAAGGAATGAAAATAATGTCAATTTTGATCGTGGGCGAAAAGCCCTCCGTTTCCCGTGCAATCAGTTCCGTGGTCGGTGCGGACAAGGTTCAGAAAGGCTACACCGAGGGAAACGGCTATATCGTGTCATGGTGTGTCGGTCACTTGGTCGGACTGAAATATCCGAATGGCTACGGCAACGGCTGGGAACAGAAGTGGAGCTTTTCGCAGCTACCGATGATTCCCGAAAAGTGGCTGTTTAAGGTCACTGACAGCACAAAGGCTCAATACAATATCATCAAAGACCTGATGAACAGGGGTGATGTGACGGAGATCATCTGTGCTACCGATGCTGACCGTGAGGGCGAATGTATCTTCCGCTATGTCTATAATATGGCTCGGTGCCGCAAGCCTGTGAAGCGTTTATGGGTATCCTCTCTTGAGGAGTCGGCTATCCGCAAGGCGCTCACCAATATGAAGCCTATGTCCGCTTATGACTGCCTGTTCGATGCAGGCTATGCCAGGGCGAAAGCAGACTGGCTTGTGGGCATGAACGGCTCTCGGCTGTTCTCCGTCCGTTACGGCGGTAAGCTGAATATCGGCAGAGTGCAAACTCCCACGCTTGCGATGATCGTTCAGCGTGACCATGATGTTGAGCATTTCGTCAAGCAGAAGTATTTTACCGCTGACCTTAACTGCGGTGATTTCATTCTTTCTTCTGCAAGAATTGATGATGAAGCTAACGCTGATACGCTTGTATCTGCCTGTGATAGCAAAACGGTCACGATCTGCTCGGTAAAGCGTGAAGTAAAGACCGAAAAAGCTCCGAAGCTCTATGATCTGACCACACTTCAAAGAGAAGCAAACAAGGCTTACGGGTATACAGCGCAGCAGACGCTTGACTATACGCAGTCGCTTTATGAGGGTAAGCTCGTCACATATCCCCGTACCGACAGCCAGTATCTC
>OHPB01000801.1_pt1 | contig 19095 bp, 15 predicted proteins | sample 1577621 | NCBI WGS metagenome assembly OHPB01 (sample SAMEA3879577, study PRJEB24766) | human gut metagenome | biome: human-associated habitat; feature: feces | place: USA | collected 1985/1987 | reverse complement strand
GCTGTGGAAGCCGGGGGAAAGCAGCTCCGCCGAGCGGAAGCCCGCAAGTATTCCCTGAACCGAGGAAAGAAGGAGTATCAGGGCGGTTCCGACTGTACTGATGATGAACCCACGGCTGAATATGGCCTGCCGCAGGCTGGCGCGCAGGGATTTTTTCATGTTTTCCTCCCTCCTTTCCACGGTTTTGGGTAATAGGAAAGCAGGCATGGCGGTTTTCCATGCGGTCATGCCTGCTATAGACTACTCTTTTCAACTCAATATCCTCTACTTCTGTCAACCAGCGTTCCATCTATTGCATTAATTGCTAAAACGGAATTGAGTGGATCATCATCTAACTCGGAATAGGATTTTTCTCCATTTTTGAATGCAGTCGTTACGTTACCAAAGAAATCCCATACCGGAATGACAAGACCGGAACTTCTTGTGGCGGGGTCTGTGATTCGCATAAGGCCAAGTTCGATTCTATCAACATTGATTGTTTTGGACATATCATCGCTTAAATAAGCATTTGTTACGACAATCATTTTATTAAATATATCCATAACGTCGTTAAAGTCCATCATTGATGTATTGTTTGTTATGACTTCGCTGACATCGTAGGGGTTAATCCATTCCATGCTGACAATACCATCGTTGTTTACGAGAAATGTCATGCTCTCGTACTCCCAGCCCTCTATATGGCCACCTTTGCCATCGTCAATAGCGCCGCCTCCGCCGGCAGGAGCGGAAGTTAACGTAAAAGAGTTGTTTCCCAATATTCTTGAATAACTCAGTCTATATGCCTTTTGTACTGTTCCGTTAATACTGCCAAATACAAGTGAGGATGTTTTATATGAGTAATCCGATACTCCCATTAAACTTAGCAACTCGTTTGCAGCATTAACTGCCTGATTTTGCTCAATCGAAGGTGCGGGTAGCAGATCAGGGCTGCCATATTCGTCGGTTCCGTGTTTAATGTCGCTTCTTACAGCGACATTCCACAGGTTGCCTATCTTAGCATAATCATTCTGACCTATTGAATATATAAGACGGTATTGGTTCGTACTCGAATTATTTTCAATAAATATTTTTCTGTATTTACCATCATTGCCGTCTGATACAAGAAATATGGTTGGCACCCCGCTTAAAGTGGTAGAGAATTCGATAGGAGCTTCCACCAACCCTTCTCCTTCAGGCAGACTCTCCATTGCCATTTGAAATTTTGTAATGCTTCCTTGTACTTCTTGCCTTTTCTGTTCATCTGTTTCTAAAGCAAGCTGTCTCTGCCAATCTAAAATTGTTTGCTGATAATATGCTTTTGTCTCGAATACATCGCCGGAATAGGTGGTTTGGCCGTCAAACAATGCTGCAATATATGTCTGGCATTCCGCCTCTGTAAAAAGATGCTTTTCGACACGCGCAGTAGAAAGCCCGTCAGAATTAGGCACAATAACTGCGGCATCAACATTGACGGTAAGACTGCCTTGTGGGTTCGTTAATGGCTCATCAGCAGAATATCGGCTGGGCGCTGAAAAAGGAGTATCTCTGGATGTAACGGCTTTTTCAATCAGCTTCTCATTATTCTTACCAACTATAATCGGGCTTTCCGGCGTTTTCTGGCAGGCGGCGGTGCCAAGTGCCATAACCGCGATAAGCAATATAGCAATTACCTTTTTCATATCTGAAATACCTCGCTTTGCTGTCGTTGCCTAAATTATACTGGAAGCGCCGATGCAAAATCCATCATCAAGCTGTAATTAAAATGTAATTATTAAAAGCGCACCCAAACAGTCGTGCCTTTTTCAATGTTGCTTTCAATTATTAGCTCCGCATCGTGGGCGTTCGCTATTCTTTTGACCAACGCAAGGCCAAGGCCGCTGCCGCCGGCCTTTTTGCTGCGGGATTTATCCGCCATGTAAAAGGGCTCGAATATGCGCCCCATTGCCTGCTCGGGTATACCACGGCCAAAATCTCGGACCTCTATGGTATCGCCGGAGAAGGTGAGAAAAACCCGCTTGTCCGGCGCGTCCGTGTCATATGCCTTTGCCGCATTGTCCACAAGGTTGATGAGCAGGGACTGGATAAGGTCCGCGTTGCAGTTCAGCGTCCCGCCGCCGGAATGGGTGATGAGAGTCACGCCACGGTCGGCAAGGCTTTTCTGCGTGTTCTGACGCACCCTGTCAAAGAGCTCGTCAACCTCGCAGGGCCTGCGCTCTATGTCGCGCTCCAATGTTATAAGCCTCAAAAGCGTCTGCACCAGCCGCTCCAGCCAAGCGCATTGGCTTTCTATATGTGCAAGGGAGTTGTCCCTTTCTTCCTCCGTCATGTTTGCCCGCCGCAGCATACGGGAGTGGAGCAGCAGCGCCGTAAGCGGCGTCTTGAATTCATGGGTCACGCCGCCGATGAAAAGCCGCTGCCGCTCGGCGGTTTCCATAAGCTCCGCTATGCGCGTTTCAACGGCCTCCGCCATCAGGTTGAAATCCCCCGCAAGCGCGCCTATCTCGTCTCCCGTATGCACATCGGCCCGCATGGAATAATCGCCGCCCGCGATCTGCCGCGCCGTTTTTGCAAGGGCGGTCAGCGGCCTTGTGCTGCGGCGCATGATGAGCGCAATACAGCCCGCGCCGATAAGTACGCCCGCGAGGCTGACGGCAGCAAATGTCCACGCTAAGCTTACGATGCTGTTGTAGGTCGTGGAGATGTCCTCCACCACATATACGGCGTAGGATGTGTTTCTCACCGCTACAAGGCTGCCCGCAATAAGCACATTGCGCCCGTCTATTTCTCGCTCCGCGATCTTCATGGAATATTCGTTTTCGGGCAGCGGCAGAAACGCGCGCGGATTGACCGAAACGCCGGAATAGAGCGTTTCATCCCCGCACATCAGCACGGAGGAGGAATCGGCAAAGCGGGAAAAGCAGTAGTTGACGAGGGAGGTTTCTACCGTCCGCGAATCGCCCTCCGCAATATAATAGCCCGCCATCTCGGAAAAAGAGGAAGCAAGGCTTTTCTGCTTGTCCCTTGCATAGCTGTAAGTAAGCTCCAGTATGCTGTTTTTGGAATGGATAAGGAGCACGGCGGAGCAGGCAGAAACGATGAAAAGCAGCACGGCGATGCAGATGAGGGAGGTCTTTTGCCAAAGCTTCATACTATCGTTCCTCCAATCGGTAGCCGAGTTTAGGTATAGCCCGTATCGCATCCCCAAGATTCAGCTTTTTGCGCAGACTGGATATCTTTACATCTACCGCGCGGGTTTCACCTGTATATTCATAACCCCATACATCGGAAAGGAGCTGCTCTCGTGATACGGTCAGGTTCTTGTTTTTCAGGAGCGTCAGCAGCACGTCAAATTCCAGCGGCTGAAGCTCAACGGCTCTTCCGGCTTTTGTTACCACCCGCGTTTCGCTGTTTAGCTCAATGTCCCGAACTCGGTAGACCGTGTTCAGCCTGCCGGTGCGCTTTAATACCTTTTCGATGCGCACCATGAGCGTGAGTACATCGAAGGGTTTGACGATATAATCCTCCGCGCCATCCATAAGGCCTTTGATTTCCGATGCGGAGTCCGTCTTTGCGGTCATGTATATCACGGGAATATTATATCTCTCCATATAGGAAAACAGTTCAAAGCCGTCGATACCGGGAAGCATGATGTCCAAGAGAGCAAGGTCAAAGGCATGGTCGTCCGCAAGATACGCCGCCGCCTTTGCGCCGTCGTCGAATACCATATAGTCGTAGCCGACGAATTGCATATTGAGCGCTACGGCGTCGGATATGGCGTGGTCGTCCTCGACAATGAGTATCCTGTTTTTCATGCTGCCGCCCTCCGTTTATAAAAGCAGTTTACCATATGTCCGCCTTGTATCAAAAGCATATTCCCTGTTTGTCAATATCCCAATCCTCTGTCGATTATGTTGCCGTCGATGGCGTTGATAGTAATAAGGCTCGTTCCGTGGTCGGACAGCGAGATACCGTTGAAATCCGAAATCGTTCCGAAGAAATCCCATGCCGGAACCATGAGCGCGCTTCCGCTTCGGTTTTGTTCCGCAACGCGTGCATAGCCGAAGCGTATATTTTCAATGGTGATAATGCTTTGCGTATTTGCATATTTTAAGGCGATCATTTTCTCAAAAATCTTCTCCACTTCACTGAAAGGGATAAGAGAGGAATCTTCAGTAACATTTTCAAGAATTGAATAGGGTGCCTCCCACCGCATTCCAACGATGCCGTAATCGTTCACATAGTATGTAAGCGTTTCATATGGCCACGGCTCGTTATAAGTACCCGAATCTGTAATAGCGTCGCCTCTATTCGAGGTGTAGGTGATGGGCAGCCCGTTAAAATCGCGGGTATACCGCAGCACATAGCAGCATCTGACTGGATTTGTTCCGCCTGCACCGCCGTATTCTTTTGTTGTTGAATAGTGCATCATAAAGGGAATATTCAGCTTTTCGGTCAAGCTGTCGCACAGCTGCTTTGCCTTTTCCTGCGAAATGGTAATTTGCGGAATATCCTCCAGGCTTATTGACTTATCAAGCCGAGTTATGTTTTCCGCTGTGACATAGCTTATTACAAAGCCGTCCGGAGCCGTGTTCTGCGAATATAAAGCGCGGGAATTACCTAAACCCTGTCCGTTATATATCTGTATGCCCTCATAGCCAAACTCTAACGATATACCTTCGCCGTATATCAATGCAAAACCTTCATCATCGACCTCGAACAAACCCGAGATAGGGGCATCCTGCGCATCGTCCGCCGCGTTGTACTCCTGATATAAAGCGGCGATAGATTGTTGAATCCATTCTTCCCATGTCAAGATTTCTCCGTTTTTGCCATAGTGTGACATCCTTAAATCCTCATCAGAGGGGCCGGAAAAAAGCTGCTGTTGCGCAATGAGTATCTGTTTCATAATGCTGCTTTTTGAGGGTGCGGAATATGGGTCGTACAATTTCGAATGAACGAGCTCATGCAGCAGCACATCTGCCTGCTCTTGGGATATGGAGCCTGTGCTTATTCTGATAATTGGTGCCGTGCTGGCTTCCGGCACATCGACTGCGGCATTTACCGAAACAGCTGTCATTCCGTCAGAACTTACAAAATCCGCTTCATATCGCAGCGGAGCGTTCACTTTTTCAGCTACGCTTTCGTCGCTTAATCCTTCGCTGGCCTTATCGATTAAACGGTCGGTATCCTTGCCAACTACAATATCCTGTTCCGGTGTAGGCTGGCAGGCGGCAGCGCCAAATGCCACAGCCATGCAAAGCAGAATTGCTATATATCTTTTCATAATTGCCTCCTCAGTAGCCCCTTGCTAAATCGATTATGCTGCCGTCTACCGCATTAACTGACACAAACGGCGTATCTTTTTTTAGCGCTATTTCAAGGCCGTCCTTGCTGCGACCGATCTGAACCCCGTAAAAATTCCATACCGGCACGAGCAAACCATTGTCAATGTTGTTCTTTTCAATGATTCGCTGCAATGACAGCGTTACCTTTGTGACCACAAATTCAAGCTGACTGAGGCCGGAATTGATATCGGCGGAATCAAATAGTTGCTCATTCTCATACAGAATCATTTTCTTGAATATCGAACTTATGTCAGAGAACGGCAGCATGCTGCTGTTCTTTGCCATTACATTTGTTACTTTGTATGGCGAATTCCATGAAAAGCTCCCGATGCCTTCCGGCATGACAGACAAAACAATATCCTCATGTACCCATTGGGGCCCCCACGCTTCATCTGTTACAAACGTGGACGGCACATCGTGCGTGACCAGTACTCCGCTGATATTTCTGCAATAATTCAGCGTGTAATATATGCGAACATCACCCTGAACATTGAGCGCGCAGGATTGCAGGGATTGCTTGTAGATTTCATCAAAGTTCAGGGCTTCCTGTTTTGTCAGCTGATTCTTGTTTGCAAATGCGCTTACCTGCGCAGCTTCAGTAGGATTAGAAAAAACTATGTTCAAATACATATTCCCAAGGCTGACCACTTCGCTTAATCCCAAATCTTCAATTAGCTTTTCGCCCTGCTTATATGCCTGTTCGGGTGTAAAGCCCGATAAATCCACCAATTTGGAGGGATAGTTGTCCGCTGATACCGTGCCCCATTGATATGTTACGGAAGTGTCGCTCGGTTCTATTGAACCGTTTTCATACAGCAGAACAGCATCTTTTGAAACGTCCTCGCCTACGGAGCTATTATTTACGCTAAACCGAATGACATTATCTACTGAGTCATCAGGGCTTTCGGACAGAGCCACGCCGTAATAGTTTTCGGTTTTGTCCATTGTATATTGGCCATATTTATACAGCTCTGTAAGCTGTGTGCTGCCTTTTATCCATTCAAACGTATCGACTGCATATTTGCTGTTGTATAGTTCTTTAAGCTTGGACAGAGTTTCTTCATCATAGCTTTTCTGCTCGGCGTTGGTATTAGGGTCGGCAATGCGCTTTTGCAGGTTCATAATTTGCGCCTCGAGATTGGCTTTCAAAACCACACTCTGCTGTACCTGATACATTTCCGTATCGCCAACGAGAGCCTTATATGCCTTATCGATAAACTCCTGCGAAAAGTCGGACGGCGCAACTTCCACTATAGGAACTGTTTCAACGGACGGTAAATAAACGGGCGCTTCGCCGCTCAGCAACATCTTGCCGTCAAAATACGTTTCATTTACATTATATTTATCTGGAATGCCGAGAGCGGATATCAGACTGCTGCCATCCGTATCGGATGCCTGTGCTTGTTCATTCATCCGTTCCGTATCCTTCTTCACCACCACCGCCTGTTCCGGCGTGGGTTGGCAGGCGGCGGCAGAAATCAGCATAAAAAGGGTCAGGAATATGGTAATAAGCTTTTTCATCGCTTTGCTCCCTTCATCGTGTTTATACCATCATCTCATATAGAAGGGCAAAAGTTGTTCTCAAGTTGTAATTATTTTGTTATCATTTGGTTAGAAAGACGATTTTTATTGCTGTGAACTCGCCGGGTATGCTTTCGGCGGTGAGCGTCGCGCCGTGGGCTGACGCTATGCGCTGCACTATGGCAAGGCCAAGCCCGACGCCGCCCTGCTTCTTGCTGCGGGATTTATCCACCATGTAAAAGGGCTCGGTGATGCGTGGCAATTCCTTTGCGGGTATGCCTTGCCCAAAGTCGCGCACTTCTATTGTGTTGTTCTTTGCGGAAAGGTATATGGTTTGCCCGTCACGGCTGGCTTTGCGCGCGTTTTCTACAAGGTTTACCAATGCCGAGCGCATCAGGTCAAAATCCATTGGAAGGGTATCCATTTCGCAATTCAGGCAAAGCTTCATGTTCTGCTTTTCCAGCTTGTCCGCCGTGCTTTCCTTTACCGCTTCAAGAAGCTCCGCAACGCTTTCTTCCCGCAATGATATTTCGCCCTGCAAAAGCACCAGCGTCATAAGCTTGCCCGAAAGCTGCTCAAGCCATTTGCATTGGTCATATATGCGCACAAGTGCGTTTTGCGCGGCATCCGGCGGCACGCTGCGGCTCAGCAGCGTTTCCGAAGAAAGCAATATGGAAGTGACAGGGGTCTTTAATTCGTGGGATAAGTCGTTTATGAATGCCTGCTGCCGCTCTGCTCTTTCGTTCAGCTCCTGCATATTGCCTTCGATTGCCTCCGCCATGCTGTTGAAATCGGCTGCCAGCTCGGAAAGCTCATCATGCCCGTGAACGGGTATGCGCTCCGCGTATTTCCCGCCGGAGAGATGGTTTGCGCCCTCCTGCAGCGCCTTTATGGGAAGAAGCGATCTCAGGACTATCAGGTGCATCGCATATGCCGCTATTGCCGTGATAACTGCGCCGACAAGCGCACATTTTGCCGCAAGCGAGCGCACGCTGTTTATCTGTGGCGTCACGTTGCGCATAAGGGACACATAATAGTCCTCCTGCGCTATGCTTGCGGGACTTGCGGCTATGAAATAATCCGCGCCGTCTATCCTTGCCAATTTGTATTGCGTGCTGCCGCTTTCGGAAAGCTTGGCGGCTTTGCCTGCGGGTAAGATGCTTTTCACATCGAAGCCCGTGTTGTTCACCCAAAACTCGTCGCCTTTTTGCAGCACAAATTCACCGGCGTCTGCCAGCGAACGGAATTTGTTTATTATATAGCTGCGCCTTACTATGGGGCTGTCGGGTATGCTATCGGTCGAGCTCCAAACGAATTCTCTGTATAGGTCTTCAAAATCGAAAATGCCTGCGGAGGTTATGCTTTCAACTTCACCCTGATACGCAAAGGAAATTATTATGGCGCAGCACAAAGCTATTGCGGCAGCCAGCAGAAGAATTGAAAATACGGTCAGCTTTGTGCGCAGCTTCATGGGACTAATCCTCCAGCCTGTAACCTATGCGGGTAACGGTAACGATGACGCCTTCAAGCCCAAGCTTTTTACGCAGGGAGGCCACATGCGTATCCACGGTCCTTGTGCCGCCGGCAAAGTCAATTCCCCATATTTCGTTCAGCAGCCGCTCTCGGGTCATTGTGCAGTTTTTGAACTTGACTAGCTTAACTAAAAGATCGAATTCAAGAGGCTGCAGCGGCACGATCTCGCCGCTTTTGGTCACGGTGCGCTTTTCAATGTCTATTGTAATGTCGTGATAGCGCAGCACCTTGTTCAGCTTGCCGGCCCTGTCCAGAACCTTTTCTATCCTCACCAGAAGCTCCAGCACCGAAAACGGCTTAACGATGTAATCTTCAGCGCCGATCTTCAGTCCCTTTATGCGCGAAGGCACATCCGCTTTGGCAGTCAGGTATATTACGGGGATATTGTATTTTTGCATATGCTCCATCAGCGCAAAGCCATCGAGCCCGGGCAGCATAACATCAAGCAGCGCCAAATCGAAAGAATGATCCTCGCTCAAGCGCTTCGCCGCTTCAAGTCCATCGTCTATTATCGTGTAATCATATCCCGATAGTTCAAGATTCAGGCCTATACTGTCGGCAATATCCTTATCGTCCTCAATGACCAAAATGCGATTTTTACTCATATGCCACCTCCCATTTTATAAATTTTATCATATGGAAGAGTAGCTGGCAATTATTCGGCGTAGCGTGTTTATTCATAAAGAGGGTCGATTCTTGTACCATCTACCGCATTTATGCATAGCACCGCTGGAAGCAAAAAGTTCTCTTCGATGTATGGCGTTGTAAAATAGACAATCCAGGTGGGAATCAGAACGCCGCTTGATTGGCCGGTTGTTTTTATAAGGGAATGTGATAGTGTAATACGCGTGATTGTAGGCAAGTCCTCTTCTACAAGATTAACCCTTTCATATCCTGCTTTAAAGTAATCAATGATTATCTTCTTGATTTCATCCAGCGGGAGCAGTTTAGCCTTTTCGATGCCAGTGACTTCTATTGGATTACAAAAGCGAAAATATTTAATACCTTCGTGATCTATAAACATGTCTAATCTTTGAGGTGGCCATGGAGCTGTATATTTACTGGACTGAAATTGCATATCGCCATACGGTGATGCGTATGCTGTGTCAAATGGTATGGAACCGCTATTAAAAATGTACGATATATACCATCCTTCCGTTATGGTGTGGTTATCTGGAGCAAGAATTCTTGCCTTGGTCGTGTTAGATAATACAGCGTTGTTAATTTGTAATGCAATAATAGTTTTTTCAGAAAGTTCTTCAGCTTCATGTTGCTCTATTTTTACATTGCTTAATAAGGTACCATATGGTTCTCCGGGATAGGCATTGCCGGCAACTATCCAATCTTCTAGCTGAATAACGCCGTAAGGACCTAGTTGAACGGAAAAATATGTCGCTGTTAATACTACAGGTGCTGCAAGACCGGAATTAGTTCGACAATCTGCAATAAAAGGGAATGAGACGAAAGAGTCGGTCGAAACACCAAAGTACATCAAATACCGTTTTAAATTCTTAATGTTAAAATTAACAGGTACGACATTATAGATCTGCATAGGCGAACTTATGTATTCAATAGAAGCATTGATGTTGCAAATTGATGAACCTATTTCAAAAGTTTCCTCCCAAAATTTATTTTCATTCGTTAATTCAGGTAAACTTTCTACAAGTGAATGAGATTTACAAGAACTGCTTGTAACCAGCGTGAGAATAAACAGAATAATTAAAAGTCTCTTCATAAACATAAAATTTTCCCCAAGACTATCCGTCGTTATATATGAGACAGTTCAGCATACTAAAATCTGACACCCATTTGCCTTAAAAAATCAGTTTTCTTGTGATGCTGCTGTTTGTGGATCCTTTATCAAAAAACAGTTGCTGTTGTGCGATCGTATAATGCTGGGTATTTGTGATACGTACAGTAGTTAGGAACGACCAGCAACCAGCAAGGCGAATTCTGATTGAGGAAATGTCCGGTGCGATCTGCTCTCTTGTGCTATTCAGTAACCATTACTCAGATCGATTATCGTACCGTCTACAGCATTGATTACGAGCATCGGGAAGGGTTCCTTATTCCAGGAGGATGCCGAGCCGTCGCTGTAATCGTATCGAGTGAATCCATCCTCCGAGATTATCCTGTTGTTTCCGTAAAATATCCATGCAGGTACTAACAACCCAGTAAGGCCGTCGCCATACTTTTCGCGCACCCTTACGAGGCCCAGCTGCATCGTATCAATGGTTATATCCATCCTACCGGTGCCGTCGGTCATGCGGTTTGTAACGTCTTCGAACTTGATCTTCATCATGGATTCAAATGTATTCAATATTTCGGAGAACGGCTTTAACACCGGATCGGTATGCACGGTATCTATTATTTCCAGCGGAGATTCCCAGCAAAGCTGCAACCCTCTGCGGTCCACAGTAAAGCACACCGTTTCATAGGGCCAGGGAATGCCGTCGGACATGTCGTCGATGCTCTTGCCCTCGTTCACAAGGCACTTTACACCATTGACGACCCGGGTATAATATAGCCTGTATGCGTAGTTTTCCGCCGGCGCCCCCAGCTTCCTGCCGTCCCCGCTGTATATTCCCATGCCGGTATCGTCCACCAAAAAAGAATATCCCAGGCCATATTCACCGGCCATCCCTATCGCCTCAAAGAACCCGTCGCACCTTTTCTTCGCTTCCGCAAGGCCAAATCCGATATTGTCCAATGCTTCGGGGCTTGTATCGCCATTTGAGCTTATCCTGATGCAATTTTGTTCATTATAAGCCGGTATGGGCTTTATTCTCGTGTGGTAGTCGAACTGCATCAGGCAGCCGAGGCCGCTGCTGTTCTCGGCACCGGCTTTCGGCGTCATAACATACATATTCCAGTATAAATCCTTTGGCTCCGTTGAGTTGTCCGGCGCATCGGCGTCTAAAACCAAACGGTCGCCGAAGCCTTCTATCCTTTGTGCGGATAGAGTACCGTCGGAAGGGATGAGCTCATCGACCGATGCATCGTAAGCTGCATACACTCTTTTGCCGCCGAACAGGCAGTTAAACGCCTTTGATACTACGTCCTGCGTGAAACCGCCCGCCTTTACCCGATAGATGGCTATGCTGTCCACATCGGGCCGGTCTATTTCTGCCGACACGTCTATACTCAGCCTTCCGCCGAGCCCTGTTGTGCTAAACACATACTGGCCGTCGGGAATATCCATATCCCTAAAATGCTTGCCGTTTTCCTGCATGCCGGCCTGCTCCAAAAAGCTGCCCGTATTCTGTTTTTCCGTGATGGCGGGCTGCTCAGGTGTGGGCTGACAGGCGCACAAGACTAAAAACGAATGGAGGATTAAGTATACTACCCACTTTTTCATTAGAAACTCCTTGTTCATTACTTATAAGCATCAATTTGGATTAGAAGAATAAATCAGAGGTTCTATCTTTCACCGTTGATTGCATTGAATGCCAAGAAGTAAATGATTTGTTGGTTTATCTACTTCAATAGGCACTTCAAACTTCAAATGAAAATCGTTAATAATTCCGTCAATATTAAAAGTAGTATTAGAAACTTCTGAATATACGGTGCTGCAACCACAATAGTTGAAATATGCACTATTTGCTTGTTCGTAAGTAGTTATGTACATTGCAAGAAGTATTAGAGTCAGTGTTAGTGTAAAAGCTCTTCGATGCATAATAGAACCCCACATTGTTAAGGCACCATGAATATACAACCATTCTGATGGTGCCTTTATGTTACTTTTATGATGCAGTATTATAGAATCTTCCACTGACCGCAGCCGTGCCACCGTTGCTTGTCTTATTTTTGATTAACAGATGTACTGTATTGCAATTTTGATTTGTCATATGGCTATATTTAGTGCCGGCACTACTAAAAGTCATTGCAGCGCCGATAGCTTGACCAAGTTCGTTAATAGGTTGGGCTGATATTACTCCCGTTATGGATCCTACATATATATTTGTAATGGTACTCCAGGTTTCACTAGTGGCTTTAGAGAGGTAGTCAGTGGTTTGAAACTCATGGGTAAAATTACTACTACTAAATCCCGCAGATCCTTTATAGGCAAATGCGGTAGACATGGTGAACATTATCATGATTAGTACTATAATTGTGCAAAACAGTTTTTTCATAATAAACCTCCCATAATCATTGATGATTTTGACTTACATCCTAAATGCAACGTTTCGTATATTCAATGGAATCGCCCCCTTACATTCTTGCATTATTAAAAGCAGTTTCTCTTTCAGTTGGTTTGCAATTGTAGGGTACTTTAATATAGAGACAGATTAGTATCCTTTCAAATACGGTATTTACATTTTTGTATATCATGGGATACAATTTAGCCATACCCTTGCAAACCGGCATCGCCCTTTCAGCTATGAGCTTGTCCAACTCATGACTTGCAAGGGCTTTTTTATTCCTTCAATGGAACCACATCCTTTTTCGCTATATATAAGACACGCTGACGCGGGAAAATCTGTCGCCGTAAGCGTATTTTTTATATACTAATAACCGACACAACCATACGGCTATTTCATCCTCATCATCCTTGCAAACTTACTGACCACAATCACCGCGACTATTATCGCAATAACTGCGAAGGCCGCAAGGGCGCTTATCCACCATTGGCTCATGGCGCGCTTCTGCTCCTCCTCGGCCTTTTTCTCGGCGTCGGTCTTTTCGCCCTCTATCACGGGCTTTTGTATCTCGGTGGCGAAGTCCACGCTCACCGCGTATTCCTCCCCCGCGTCGTCCTTGTAGGATATGGTGTATACGCCTGTGGTCTTGCCGTAGCTTTCGGTGTAGCCCTCGGTCATGGAGAGCATACCCACGAATACCTTCATCTCCCCGTAGCCCGCCTGCCCGGGCTGAATGTCCCCTAAGAACACGCTGGAGGTGGGAAAAAGCCCCGCGCCGGTCAGGTTCACGGTGACGTTCCTGAGCGGGCTTTTGCCTATGTTGAACACGTTGGCGGGCAGGGTGAAGGTCTCGCCCGCGGTGACGCTCTTGGGCAGGGATATGGCGTCGTATGTCATTTCCGCGGGCTGGGTGACATTCACGAGGAACTGCCGCGTGGCGGTGTATACTCCGCCGTAAAGATCGACGTAATCCAATGTTATGAAAAACGCCCTGCTCCCCGCTATTACGTCCTTGGTGGTGCGCATTTTAAACGCGGCCTCGGCGCCTTCGCCGGAGGCTATGTTATCGAGCAGTATGGCGTTGTTGGTGTCGTAGGGCAGTATGCCCTCGGCTTCGCTGCCGTATGTAAGCCTGACGCTTCTTGCGCGTATGCTGCCTATGTTGTCTATTTTGACATTCACGGAAAACTCCCCGTCCCCGCCGACGGTATCGGGCGTTATCTCGCAGGCGGATATGAAAAGCTCCGGCTTTTCGGCTGCCTCCTTGGCGTCGGGGTCCTTGGGCTTTTTGCCGTCTGAAACCGTCACGAACACGGTAAAGCTCTGCTGCTTCTGCTGGCCCAGCACGTCGAGGTAGTCCGCCTTCAGCGTCACCGGATATGAGCCGTTTATCCGCCCCTTCACAAGCGGTATTTCAAACATGAACACATACCGCCCCCAGCCGGCTGCGGTCTGGGAATAGTTGCCGAATACGAAGGGGCTGTCCGCCGTCGCGCCGAGGTCGGCCGTTACCGTCACCTTGCCGTCATAGGTTTCGCCGATAAGCGGGAATATAATGTAGCAGCAGCCGTTCACTATGCGGGGCACATAGCCCTGCTGGTATGTTTTATCCATGCCGTCGTACAGGCTCCAACTGTCTATAATAAGCTGCTCCACAACGGGCGTAGGCTGCGGCGTTGGTTCGGGTGTAGGATTGGGCGTAGTTACAGGCGCTTGTGTCTCTGCGGGCGGCGTTTCGCCCTCAGCAAAAGCGGCGATGGGCAGCGCAAGCAGCAATATAGCCAGCAGCGCCGCGAATAGTCGGTTCATATACTTTCCTCCCGTATCATGGTCATAACTCCCGCGTCCATCTCGCACACGGTATCGCAAAGCTCGTCTATATCCCCCTGATTATGGCTGGCAAGCAGTATTGTCTTGCCCTGCTCCTTGAGCCCCTTTATGAGCTGCCGCATCTCCCGAACGCCATGCTTGTCAAGGCCGTTGAGCGGTTCGTCTAAAATGAGCAGCGCGGGATCCTCCATTATGGCCTGGGCTATTCCCAACCTCTGCCGCATACCGAGGCTGTATTTGCCGACGGGCTTTTTCATCAGCGGGTCGAGCCCCACGCGGCGGATAGCGGAGGCTATCTCCTCAAGCCCTATCTTTTTATTCAGCGAAGCCAATATCTCAAGGTTCTTCACGCCGGTCATATTGGGCAGAAACCCCGGCGTTTCGATTATCAGGCCGAGGCCGGGCGGGAAGTCCACGTCTTTGCCCACCCGCTTGCCGTTGACTATGACTTCGCCCTCGGTGGGGATGAGAAAGCCGCATATGCACTTCATAAGCACGGTTTTGCCGCTGCCGTTGTTGCCCACTATGCCGTGTATCCTTCCCTTTTCAAAATCGCGGGTGACGTTATGCAGCACCCGCTCCTGCCCGAAGTCCTTGGATAGGTTTTTGACCGAAATAATGTTCATGCTTCAGTACCGCCAAAGTTAAAGTTGTAATTCCGCACCGCCCGAAGGGAAAGGAAAAAGCACAGGGCGATGAGCATTGCGAATATAAGATACGTCTGCCAAAGCCTTGGCAAAAGATCGTAGCCGAAGTTGTGCATGTGATATGTGGCCTGATTCAGCGGCGAAAGCCAGCCCACCGCAACGTTGGCCTTGTACATGAGCGCATCCGGCAGTTTGAATATAGCCTTTATAGTCTGGGGGTTGAGTAAAAAGCCGAACAGGCTGAATGCGAACACGGCGGCTATCCCCGCAAGCTGACCGCGCCGCAAATTGAACAGCAGCATTACGAACACCATGAGCAGGGTGTAAAGCAGCATCAGCAGGAATATGGTCGCCATGCACTCATACGGGCGGCTCATTTCAAGCGTTTTCACCAGCGCAGGAAGGGCCACCTTTTGCCCCGCGCCGGAGTAGCCGAGGATTGCGGCGGTTTCGCTCCACATATCCCCTATGAAACTCTGCCGCATACAGACCAGGGAGGTGGAGATCAGTATAAACGCAAGGTATATAAGCGTTGCCAAGGCGATATACGCCGCCTGCCCCATGAGCCAGGTTTTGCGATCTATGCGCATGAGGTAAAAGGGCGTGGCGCTAGATATGAACGGCATATCCGCAAAGAGCAGAAGCAATAGCAGCGAGGAAAGAAGTATTGAGTTGCTGTCCCCGAACGTCCACACAAATGCCTCCACGAGCTGCATGGTGGTTTCGTATTCCTTGGCGAACTACACGGCCTTGTCGGACAGCAGAAAGCACAGCACGAACGCAAGGCAGAAGGTGATTACTATTCTTGGGTTTTTGTGCCAGCGGCGGAAGTTGTATTTGGTCACGGCAAGAATCTGCTTCGGCTTCATATCCTCTCAAGCCTCCTTTTCGCGGCGTATGCAAAGGCAAGGGCCATCAGCAGGCTGAACTCTATGAGCAGCACCGCCACCCCTATTTTGCCGAACACCCACCTTGGGGACGGGCTGAGCCATTCCCGGGGGTACAGCACGAAGAGCTTATCGAAGTACCGCTCATACAGGATTATGAGAAGATAGAACAGCACGAAGGGCGAGGCGTATGCCATGTATTTGCTGTCGGTAAGCGCGGCGAAGGTCATGCCCGTCAGCGACCAGAAGGCCCCCGAGGCAAAGAACATGAGCGCAGTCTCCATTAGGTTGCCAAAGTAATTCGGCACGGTTTCTCCGGCCTTAGGGTAGGCTTCCATGGGCAGGAACATGAGCGCGGCGAAGCCGTATGCCGCCAATATGCCAAGTGCCAGCGCAAGCCCGCCGGAAACGGCGCAGCCCACGGCCTTCCCCGCGATATACCGCGGCACGGTGGTGCGGGGCAGGTATTCCTTTATGAAGCCGCTTTTAACATCGTCAATGAAGGACGCGGTATACGGCAGCGCGGCGAGTATGGGCAGGGCCCGCGCCATGGCATCGGAGGACAGCGCGCCCATGATAAGGTCGCTGTGGAAGCCGGGGGAAAGCAGCTCCGCCGAGCGGAAGCCCGCCAGTATGCCCTGAACCGAGGAAAGAAGGAGTATGATGGCGGTTCCAACTGTACTGATGATAAACCCACGGCTGAATATGGCCTGCCGCAGGCCGGCGCAAATGGCTCGTTTCATGGGTTCGCTCTCTCCTTTCCGTGATTTTGGGTAATAGGGAAGGGGGCATAATCATTTTCACGTCTAATATTGACTCCGAAATGATTATAGGTTCTCAATATCCTAAAGTGCGATCAACAATGGTGCCATCTAATGCGTTTGCAGTGACCAAAGGCTGCACGTCAAAAGATTCGGTCAACATATAGTCGCTGGTTTGGCCATATTCGGCGTTTTGCTTGTCGATATATTCATGATCAAATTCGATAGTACGCTGTCCATAAAAATCCCAAACCGGGATCAAAAGATACTTATCTTGAGAATTTTTATTTATTACTCTTGCATAGCCAAGAACTATCTTATCGATCTTATAGCTTATCTTTCGAATACCGTTATCAAACGGCGTGGAGAAGAATTCAACCGATTTTTGCCCTAATTGTGCTGCTGCGTGAGAAACCATATCATTAAACGGATACAGCTTTACATTTTGACTTACCATATCTTGAATTACCGTATTCCCGTACCAATAAACACCGACAATTCCGGTATCATCAATATGTATGCGTATCCTCTCCGCATAAAACGGTTTGCTGTAAGCACCTTCACAATAGTTGTTATCGTAAGCGCATGGGATACCGGAAACTGTGCGCGTAAAAGTGACCGCATACGCCGTTTTACTTAAGTTTGCTTCCGAGTTGTTTTCATATTCGTTTTCTCCCAGCCGGCTTGTCGATGAAATCGCACAAAAATCCATATAGTTCACGCCGATCCTATCCAGGAATTGTTCAGCTTGATCAATTGCCTCGTCAGGCGTTGTGGCAAGTATCATTTTATCTATGCCTCTATCAGCATATTCATCATACTCGCGGTTTTCCATTTCAAAGATCAGCCAAATCGGATAAATGTCATTCCCGTTCGTTACCCAAATACTGGCTTTCTCGCCGTTCCCCAAAACTGAGTAAGCGTGCAGGCCTTCGGATGAGGTTAAATAGTCTTTTACCGATACGGAAGAAATTTCAGGCTTATCCGGCGCTTTTGCAATTTGCTCCTTAATTACGTCGATCCTATTCATTAGCTCCTGTTCAGTCAATAACCCCGTCTCTTCGTAAATTTCCTTTCCCGATTGCACCTCTGCAAGCTGCTGCTGTGCCGGGAGTAATAGCTTTTCCATCAATTCTGCCTTGGAGAGTTCAATATCATTTTTTGACAAAACAGCGCCCTCTCCGAACAGAATATTGATAACCTTTTCTATCTGCTGCTCAGTAAACGGAGCTATTTTAGCAGAATAAACCGGCAAAGCATCATTGTCTGTAAAAACAATTCCCGCATCGGTGGTCACTTTTATCTTACCATTGGAGGATGTATGTTCATAGAAATACTTCTCAGGGATATTAAGTGATCGGGGACTGATGCTATCCTCTTTAAGTGATTCATCCATTACGGAACTACCCTTGTTTCCCACTTGCTCAATCTTCGGCGTGGGCTGGCAGGCGGTGGTGAAGCAGCACGCAAAAAGCAGCGCCGACAGCAGCGCGGCAAGTATTTTTACCGGGGCTTTGCTCCTGTGCGCGCCGAACACTCCCCGCACCCTGCGCTCAGCGTCCTTTTCTGCGGGGGAAAGCGCCATGCCCAGCACCGAATTTACGCGGTAAGGCTGAGAGAATAGCGCAAGCAGCGTCATGGCGTACTCGCGGCGTTCAGCGCCATTGAGCCGCGCCGTAACCGCGCTGTCACAGGCGGTCTCCATATCCTTCATTAGTTCCCGTTTCATAAGCCACACCACGGGGTTGAACCAATAGACGCAGGTGAGCAGGAGCAGCAGCAGGGCAAGCAGGTGATCCCGCCGCCTGTAATGCATGAGCTCGTGGCGAAGGGCGTATGCAAGCTGCGCTTCCGAAAGAGTGTCGGTGATATTTGCGGGAAGCAGTATCATAGGCTTTAGGCTAACCGTAAGCGCAGGCGAGTATATTCCCGCCATGCTTTGCAGCGGCAATTTGTGCGCAATGCCGAGCTCGGCACAGCATGCATCATATATATCGCGCATCCGTGCATCCGTCGGCAGGGTGTTGTGCGCAACGGCACGGCGCATACTCCTTTCGCTAAACAGCAGCCTTGCGGCGCGGAACGCCATGCCCGCGATCCATAGCGCCGTCAGCGCGTCCGCCCAGCTCGATACAGGCTTGCGCTTTGGCACGGCTGCGGGGATAGCCGCGGCAGCGGGCGCTGGTGCGGGCGCTTCGACGGAGGGCGCATCGGAAAAGGCCTCGCCGCCCGTAAAGGCTGTGGTGCGCTCTTCGGGGGCCTCCGGCACGGGGGCTTGCAGCTCCGCCTCGCCGCCCGGCTTACTTGCCGCAAAGAAGTGGAAGTCGCTTTCCACCGTCACGGGTATGCATAGCCGCGCTATCACCAAAAACCACAGCGCAAAGTGCAGCGCAGGAGAAAGCCGGCTCTTGAACGCCAGCTTAAAGCCCATGATAGCGGCGAAAAGCACG
>OHPB01000799.1_pt1 | contig 19167 bp, 19 predicted proteins | sample 1577621 | NCBI WGS metagenome assembly OHPB01 (sample SAMEA3879577, study PRJEB24766) | human gut metagenome | biome: human-associated habitat; feature: feces | place: USA | collected 1985/1987 | reverse complement strand
TCCCGCCGTCCCTTCCATCATGTGATCGAACGGCGAGCACACCGCCGCGCAGACTATCTCCGGAATGAAGCATGCGCAGGTGAGCGTATACAGCGCGCCCCCGGAAGTACCGGTCATCGCAGTTCGGATATTCTCTCCGAGCCGCTCCCGGAGCCACTTTACAGCGTGCTCGGCGTATTCAGCGGGGACGGCGCTCCGCCGACCCTCCGGGCACAGGCACAGCACGAGCACAGTAAATCCCGCGTCAATAAGAAACTGACTGCTCTCCAACGCCTGCTCCATGCTTTCATTCAGATCTCCCGCGCGTATCACCGCCATATCAGGACGGCGCGTCCCACTGAAAAAACACCCGAGGAACCCGTCCCGCTCAAGCTCTGTCCGCTCCATGCCCGCACCTCCTTTAGTAATAAAAAGTATACCACACATCGGACGATAAGTCAACTTGCCGCAGCTTTTCCGCGCTTTTGTACGATAATTTGCTGAATTATCATAAAAAACACTTGCATTAAAACGCGGAAAGTGGTATAATATTTAACAGCGTATGTACCCGGCTAAAGCGTATCCCGATCCCGGAATCCCCCGGGAGATGTTAATACGAGGTGACTTAATGAAAGCAGATCTGCATTGCCACACAACGATCTCCGACGGCTCGCTCGGTATATCCGACGTTATCCGCCAGGCTGACAGGAACGACGTCCGGTGCCTTGCGATAACCGATCACGACAGCCTTGCGTCCCTTTCACGCTCCGCAGTGCTCGGAAAGCGCTACAACGTGAACGTTATCCCGGCGGTTGAATTCTCTGCGTTCGACAGCGAGCGAAAAAAGAAAGTACATATCCTGTGCTACATGCCCGCAAAGCCCGACCGTCTCGAGGGTCTGTGCCTGCGTACCTCCACCGGCAGAATGGAGCTTGGAAAGCGTATGGCGGTCAAGGTGCTCGACAAATACCCGATAACGCTCGAGAGCATTCTGCGCTACTCCGCAGGAAGCAAGGCGATCTACAAATGCCACATCATGCACGCGCTGATGGACTACGGATACACCACCGAGCTTTACGGTGACGTTTACGACTCCATCTTCGACGTAAACGATGGCATCTGCGCTGATGAAGTCGCTTCCGAGGCGAATTTCTACCCGGACGTGCATTTCGTTACCACGCTGATACGCGCTTCCGGCGGTATCTCGGTAATGGCGCACCCGAAGGTCTACGACAGCACCGCCCTGCTTGAGGAGCTTGCCTCCAGGCACGAGATAGACGGCGTAGAGGTCTGGCACCAGAGCGCCGACGAGCAGTACCGAGCGCAGCTCCAGGACATCGCCGCCGCAAACGGTCTGCTGGTGACCGGCGGGTCAGACTTCCACGGATTCTACAATCACTACGCTATCCAGATAGGTTCAAACACGACTCCCGAAGAGTCGCTCAACAGGATAATCACCCATAAGGGTAAAGCATAATACATATTTAAGAGGGAAACAACATGGACATCAAAGAAAAAGCACTACAGAAGCACTACGAATGGGGCGGAAAGCTGGAGGTCATCTCCCGCGCTCCCATCAACACCCGCGAGGATCTCTCCCTTGCGTACACTCCCGGCGTTGCACAGCCCTGCCTTGAGATTGCAAAGGATCCGGAGCTTTCCTACAAGCTCACCCGCCGCAGCAACCTCGTTGCAGTCATCACCGACGGCACCGCTGTGCTCGGTCTTGGCGACATCGGCGGACTCGCAGGCATGCCCGTTATGGAGGGCAAGTGCTGTCTGTTCAAGGAATTCGGCGGAGTGGACGCGTTCCCTCTCTGCATAAAGAGCAAGGATCCCGATGAGATCGTACGCACCATCGAGCTTATCTCCGACAGCTTCGGCGGCATCAATCTTGAGGATATCTCCGCTCCCCGCTGCTTTGAGATTGAAGCAAAGCTCAAGGAAAAGCTGGATATTCCGGTATTCCACGACGACCAGCACGGTACCGCGATAGTCGTCGGCGCGGCTATGCTCAACGCCGTAAAGCTCGCAGGAAAGAAACTTGAGGACGTCACTGTAGTTATCAACGGCGCAGGCTCTGCGGGTATCGCTATCGGCAAGTTCCTGCTCAAGCTGGGCGTTGGAAATCTCGTTATGGTAGACCTCTGCGGTATCCTCAACCGCGACGATCATTACGACAATCCCGCGCACGCCGAGATGGCTCAGATGAGCAACAAGAAGAACATCAAGGGCGGTCTCGCGGACGCGCTCAGGGGTGCGGACGTATTCGTCGGCGTTTCCAAGCCGAACCTCGTAACTCCCGAGATGGTGAAGTCCATGGCGGAGAAGCCCATTCTCTTCCCGATGGCTAACCCAGAGCCTGAGATCACCTATGACCTCGCAAAGCAGAGCGGAGCCTACATCGTGGGCACCGGCAGAAGCGACTACCCCAACCAGATAAACAATGTACTGGTATTCCCGGGCGTGTTCAAGGGAGCGCTCAAGGTACGCGCAAAGGCTATCACCGAGGACATGAAGCTGGCTGCGGCTCACGCCATCGCCGATCTCGTGGCAGACGACAAGCTCTCGGTTGACTACATTATCCCCAGCGCGCTCGACAAGTCCGTTGCCAGCGCAGTCGCAGACGCGGTTGCGGCAGAATGGCTCAAGAGCGGCAAATAATTAAATACAGGCGGTGTAAAAAACATGACTTACGAATTCTATCCCCGCGGCGTATGTTCGCGTAAAATGGTATTTGATATCGAAAACGGCGTTGTAAAAGACCTCGAAGTTGTAGGCGGCTGCAACGGCAACCTCAAGGGTATCGCCTCCCTCGTCAAGGGAATGAAGCTGGAGGACGTAATCAAGCGCCTCAACGGCATCTCCTGCGGAAACAAGCCGACCTCCTGCCCCGACCAGATAGCGTCCGGGCTGAAAAAGTTCCTGGAAGAAAACAAGTAAACGGAGACATCAAGACATCTATGAAAATACCTGAACTGTTCAAAAACGGCCATACCGTGTTCTCCTTTGAGGTATTCCCCCCAAAGAAGGACGCCGATGTATCCGTTATTTATGACACGCTTGATCAGCTTGGAGACCTTCACCCCGATTTCATAAGCGTGACCTACGGCGCGGGCGGTTCCGCTGCGGGAGCTACCACCACCGAGCTTGTCCGCCACATCAAGGAGAATCTCGGCACCGAGTCCATCGCGCACCTTACCTGCGTGAACTCCACGCATGCCGACATTGACGAGAAGATCAAGGAATTCGAGGCGAACGGCATTGAAAACGTCCTCGCGCTCCGCGGCGACATCAATCCGAATTTTCCCCCGAAGAACGAATTCCTCCACGCAAGCGACCTCATCGAATACATGAAGCCGCGTTCTAATCTGTCGTTCTCCGGCGGCTGCTACCCGGAAGTCCACCCGGAGGCTTCGTCGATGGTAGAGGATATCCTCCATCTGAAGAAAAAGGTGGACGCAGGCGCTTCCCACCTTATTTCGCAGCTTTTCTTCGATAACTCGAGCTTTATCGAGTTCCTTGAGAAGGCGCGTATTGCCGGGATCGACGTTCCTATTGAAGCGGGTATCATGCCCTGCGTTAACGCAAAGTCGGTGCAGAGAATGGTCTCAATGTGCGGCGCGAGCCTTCCGGTGAAGTTCACGAAGATGATAAACCGCTACGGCGACAACCCCGAAGCAATGCGCGACGCAGGCATCGCCTACGCAGTCGACCAGATAATCGACCTTGTTGCCCACGGCGTGGACGGCATTCATCTCTACACAATGAACAACCCCTACGTTGCAAGAAAAATTACTGAAAGCATAGAAAAGGTGATACGCTGTGACAAGTGAAATTACACAGATCAACCGTGCTGAAGCGCTCCGCTACATGGGCTACACCCATGAGCCTGACGAAAGGATCAGCGCGGTCATCGACCAGTGCGAGCAGGAGCTTTTAAAAGAAGCGCGCCCGCAGTTTGTTTGGCGTGTGTTCAATATCCAGCGAAGCGGCAGGGAGATTTTCCTCTCCGACTGCGATTTCGAGCTTGAGGGTCACGACATCGCGGAGCACCTCCGCGGCTGCGACAAGGCGGCTGTGGTCTGCTCGACGCTGTCGTCCTCGGCTGACAGATTCCTGAAGAAGCTGGACGTTTCCGACTCGATGAAGGCGCTCATCACCGACGCACTCGCAAATGCAATGGTCGAGCAGGTCAACGAGGAGGCGCGTCAGGACATCATCAACAACATGCCCGGGTACGCTACGACATGGTGCTACGGCGCAGGCTACGGCGATTTCCCAATTGAGTGCGCTCCGCTGCTCATCGCTTCCGTGGACGCGGTAAGAAAGATCGGCGTATGCTGCACGGCAACTCATATGCTCACCCCCAGGAAAACCATCATCGGCGTTATAGGTCTGTTCCGCGGCGAACTGGACAAGAAGCGCCGGAGCTGCGAGGACTGCAGCCTCAAAGAAACCTGCAAATTCCGTGCTTACGGCACACGGTGCTAATTTATTTTGCAGTTACCTTAAATTTAAGTTGACAAATAATACTAGTTGTGATATAATGAATTGTGAAGCGCTCACAGCGATGATTATATCACCTGGATTATAACTGCTATGCAGTTAAGGAGGTCAAAAAATGCCGCCAAAGCCAAAATTCACCCGTGAGGAGATCGTTGCCTCCGCAGTCGATCTCGTCAGTAAAAAGGGCATAGATTACTTAACAACACGCAATCTCGGAGAGTGGATGGGAAGCTCAGCGCGTCCTATCTTCACTGTTTTCAACAGCATGGACGAGGTTATCCGCGAGGTTCGTAAGGCTGCCACTGAAAAGTTCAACAGCTATATCCGCGAAATCGTCAACTTCACTCCTGCTTTCAAGGAAGCCGGAGTACGCATGGTGCGGTTCGCGATCAATGAGCCGAAACTGTTCCAGCTCATTTTCATGACCGAAAACCATGAGCCTGTAAATCCCGGCTCTTTCTTCGGAAACCTCGGCGAATACGAGGATCTCTGCACATCGGTTATCAGCCGCGACTACGGTCTTAATACGGAAGAATCCAAGGTGCTTTTCCAGCACATGTGGACTTATACATACGGTATCAGCGCACTTTGTGCTACTCACATGTGCATGTTCCCCGAAAAGGACATCACGTCCCGCATCGGAACTGAGTTCCTCGCGATAACCTCGCTTATCAAGAGCGGCAATATGTACACGACTACGCCGAATCCCGTTCCCGGAAACAACCCGAAGGATTTCAAGACAAACGAGATCCTTGATAAGATCAAGGAACAATCAGCAAAATAAACAGAAATACCGGAGTTATTCGCTCCGGTATTTTTTATTCGCCCTTCTGCCCGAAAATCAGGACAGTGCCGTTATTTATTCTATAGAACACGCCCTGCCAGGAGCCGTCGGGCTGCTGGCGCGCGAACATCGGTTCGGCTCCGGATGCAACGCACATGTGGTCGGTGAAAACCGTTCCGAACCAGAGCGCATACACCGCCGAAAGCGACAGCACCGCCACGGCCGCCGCTTTTTTCAGCCTCGAAGCCGCCGGGAATCCTCCCGACCACCTCGAAAGAAGCTTCCCGAGAAGCAGGCGGAGTCCGTAAAGAATCACAAGCGAAGCCGGGATCATCACCGCCAGGCAGAGCCACTCCCGCCAGTTGAGCGGAGTAATGTAGAACAGCCCTCCAAACAGCCAGGAAGCCGCGCAGAAAGCCGCAGCCACCGCGGCGATCATAGCCGTATGCCACTTTCTGAACGGCCGGCACACGCCGATAAGCACACCGAAGCACACCGCCGCCGTATTGAAAACAGCCATCACGGACAGCCGCTCCTGCGGGATAGAAAACACATTCTGGAGCACCAGAAGCGCGCCTATTCCAAGCACTACGGTAAGTCCGCCGGGGAGAGCGCGTTTCATCACATTCGCAATGAAGCTTCCCTGCACGCGGTCGTGGTTCGGCTCAAGCGCCAGCAGAAACGACGGCGCACCGATAAACAGCGCGCTTATCAGCGTCAGCTGTATCGGCTGGAAAGGATACGCGGACGCCGCAAACATGAACATAAACGCCAGCAGGAACGAGAATATCGTCTTGACAAGGAAAAGCGCCGCCGACCTCTGGATATTGTTAATACAGCGCCTTCCCTCCTGCACTGCGAGCGGCATCGAGGAAAAATCCGAATCCAGCAGGACAAGCTGCGAAACGCAGCGCGCCGCGTCGCTTCCTGACTGCATAGCGACCGAGCAGTCCGCCTCACGGAGCGCGAGCACATCGTTTACGCCGTCTCCGGTCATCGCGACCTTATGCCCTGCGGCTCTCAGCGCTTGAACAAGCGCCAGCTTCCGGGCGGGAGTCACCCTGCCGAATACCGCGTACTCACTCGCCGCCCGCGGGATATCCTCATCGGAAAGCAGCGAAGCGTCCACGTATTTTCCTGCGTCCGGAAGCCCCGCTTTCAGCGCCACATTTGAAACCGTCACCGGATCGTCGCCGGAGATGACCTTCAGCGTTACCCCCTGTTCGCGGAAATAATGCAGCGTTTCCGGTGCGCTCTCGCGTATCTCGTCCGAGAGTATCACCAGCGCCTTCGGAGACAGCCCTCCCGGAAGCGCCTTTCCGGGCAGCGGCTCCTCAGAATGCGCCAGAAGCAGCACCCGCTGACCCTTCCCGGAATATTCACTGCACTCGCCGCTCAGCTCCGCGTATTCCTCGGGAGGCAGAACAAAGCTCGGCGCGCCGAGTATCAGCGTCCCGAAGCCCTCGACTTGGGCGCCGCTCCACTTCCTCGCCGAGGAGAACGGCTCCTTTTTTATACACGCGCCCGTACCGTCCGGGAAACGCTCCGCGATAGCCGCCATCGTCTGGTTTTCGGGTCCCATCGCTCCGGCGAGCGCCGCAAGCGCCGACTCCGCAGGATACGCTTCATCAAGCAGCTTTACGCCGCTGACCTGCATTTTTCCCGTGGTTATCGTTCCGGTCTTGTCAAGGCATAGGACGTCCACGCGGGCGAGACTCTCAACGCAGTACAGATCCTGGCACAGCGTCTGCCGCTTTGCGAGCCTTATCGAACTTACCGCAAGCGCTATACTGGTGAGCAGCACAAGACCCTCCGGTATCATTCCGATAACCGCTGCCGCCGTGCTCGTCACGCAGTACTGAAGCTCCTCCCGGGCAACGAAAAGCGCTTTGGTGAACAGTATCAGCGCAAACGGAAGTATGCACACCGAGATCACCGAAATTATGCTGTTGATTGCGCTCATCATCTCGGAATGCCGCTTCTTCGGCTTCTTCGCGCTTGCCGATATGCTGTTAGCGTAAGCCTCCGCGCCTACCTTTGTGACCTCCGCCCGCGCCGAGCCGCTCACAACAAAGCTGCCCGAATACAGCACGTCACCCGGGCGCTTCGTCACCGTTTCGCTCTCGCCGGTGAGAAGGCTCTCGTCAACGTCAAGCGCCCCCTGAACGAGGGTTCCGTCGGCGCATATCTGACGTCCCGCGGAAAGCAGCATGATGTCCCCCGGGACAATGTCCGAAACCGGGAGGATCTTTTCCTCCCCATCGCGCAGCAGGTGAGCCTTCGGAGCCGAAATCACGGAAAGCCTGTCTATAATGCGCTTTGAGCGTATCTCCTGGAATATTCCTATCGCTATATTGCAGAGGATAACCCCCATGAAAAGCATGTTGCGGTAGGCTCCGACAAGAGCCACCAGCACGGCTATTATCACATTTATCAGGTTGAACAGCGTGAAAATATTGTCCGCGAAGATCCTGCCGACGCTCTTTGACTTCACCGAAAAGCTGCCGTTGCATTCCCCGCGGCGTATCTTCTCATCGGCTACGCTCTGGGAAAGCCCCTTCTGAATATCCGTCATCGAACCGCCTCCATTCGCTTTTAATATAGTATAACCCCGCGCGGGAGATTTGTCAAGCAATGGGAAAATTTCGTGCGTCAATTATCGACAGTTCCGTGAAACTTGCGAAAAAAAGCCATGCGCATTTTACTGCGCATGGCAAAATTAGAAAAAGCTTGTAAATACTTTGATCCTTCGGGAACGGTCAAAACTTTGTGCTTATTCGGCAAGCTTGGCTCCGAGAGCCTTGCAGTCGGCAAGGGCTGCGTCGTCGGGAGTCTCGTTGGCTATCAGACCCTCGTCATTAACGAGAACTGCGCCGTCATTCCTGACGCGCTCAGCCCACTCGCGCATCCATTCGCCGTCGCCCCAGCCATAGGAACCGAACAGCGCTACCTTCTTGCCGGAGAGCTTGCTTTCGATTCCTTCAAAGAACGGCTCGAACTCGCCTTCTTCAAGGTTCTCGGCGCCCATAGCCGGGCAGCCGAACGCCAGTCTGTCATATTCGGTAACATCGCCGGAGAACTGGGAAACCGAGTAAAGCTCAGCGCCAGCACCCTCTGCGACTGCGGAAGCCATAGCCTCTGTGTTGCCTGTTCCGCTCCAATAAATAACTGCAATTTTCATAGTAGTTGTCCTCCTTATGATATCTTCAGCGCCTGGTAGAGGTCCTCGCCCTGCTCCAGCCTGCCGCAGAGGTATTCCCTGCATCGGTCGTAGGCTGCGAACTTCCGGCGGGCACTCTCCACGCTGCCATATACTTTCCAGCAGCCGCACAGCTTGTAATTGCAGCCGCCATTCTCCACGAATCCCCGGACGTCCTCCGCAGGATAGCCAAGGAAAATTCCGATTTCGTGTGGGAAATCGTCGCACTTCGTGCGCTCCGAGAGCCGCTCAAGGCACTCGTCAAGCGGCAGGTCGTCCGTGTAGCCGTACTCTCTCAGGAGTTCGCGGTTTTCCGGCGCGCTGAGCCTCGCCGCAAGCAGCTTCGGGCTGTAGACAAGTATCAGCGAACGTCCCGCGCAGGAGCACTCCTCGCGGAGCACCTTTATCTTCAGTCCCCTCGCGGCGGCGCGGCGGTTGAATCGGCGCGCGTTTCCGCCTATGTCGAACTCGCTGCGCGACAGCGTAAAAAGACTCGCGCACTTTATCCCAAGCAGAGACGGCGCCGTATGAAACGCAAGCTTCTTCTCAAAACGCCTGCATTCTTCCTTTGACATAGCTCTCACCTTATCCTGTTCATTTCGTGGAGTTTTATTCTTGGTATTAGTCCGCACTAACCCAAACTTCAAAATATAATGCAGAATAGACTCTGCATTCAGGTTAGTGTTTTCTAACCAGATATATCATATCATAAATTCTCCGATTTGTCAAGTGCCGTTGATAAAATTTTCGCGCTAATGAAATCAAAGTTTTTAAGTAAGAAAAAAATCCGTTTTTAACTAAATATTTTCCGGCAGACCTCTTGAAATTTTGCCAAGAGTGTGTTATAATATTTGTGATTGTTCAGGGAGTAGTGTACTATTACTCGCCTGATTTGAACAGAATAACAGGAGGATTTATCAATGGCAGACATACAGAAGCTCTATGAACAGTGGCTCGCAAAGGCAACTGCTGACCCCGATCTCAAGGCTGAGCTTGAGAGCATAATGGACGACGAGGACGGCAAGAACGACCGTTTTTACCGCGACCTCGAGTTCGGCACAGGCGGTCTGCGCGGAGTTATCGGCGCAGGCACCAACAGAATGAACGTTTACACCGTTAAGAAGGCTACTCAGGGTCTTGCTGAGTATATCCTCGCAAGCGGCGAGAAGAAGTCCGTAGCTATCTCCTGCGACAGCCGCATCAAGTCCGACTACTTCTCCAAGAGCGCTGCCGAAGTTCTCGCAGCAAATGGCATCAAGGTACATATCTACAAGGAGCTCATGCCTACTCCTATGCTTTCCTGGGCGGTAAGAGCGCTGGACTGCGGCGCAGGCGTAATGGTAACAGCCAGCCACAACCCCGCTAAGTACAACGGCTACAAGGTATACGGCAACGACGGTTGCCAGCTCACTCTCGAGGCTGCCGAGGCTGTTCTCGCCAAGATCAACGCTATCGACATCTTCGACGGCGTTAAGTCCACCGATTTCGACAAGGCTGTCGCTGACGGCATGATCAGCTTCATCGGCGACGACGTTATCGACGCTTACATGGCTAAGGTCAAGGAGCAGGGTCTGCATACCGACCTTGTTGCTTCCAGCGGTCTGAAGGTAGTTTACACTCCTCTGAACGGCACCGGCAACAAGCCCGTACGCCGCATTCTCAGAGAGATCGGCGTCAAGGACGTGGTTGTAGTCCCCGAGCAGGAGAACCCCGACGGAAACTTCCCCACCTGCCCCTATCCGAACCCCGAGATCAAGGAAGCTCTCGCCTGCGGTCTGAAGCTCTGCGAGACCGAGAAGCCTGACCTGCTGCTCGCTACCGACCCCGACTGCGACCGTGTAGGTATCGCAGTTCCCGACGGCGACCACTACGAGCTGTTCACCGGCAACGAAGTCGGCGCGCTGCTCCTCGAATACATCTGCAAGGAGCGTATCGCTCTCGGCACCATGCCCAAGAACCCCGTTGCAGTAAAGACCATCGTTACCACTGACATCACCAAGGCAATCTGCAAGAAGTACGGCGTTGAGCTCCGCGAAGTACTCACTGGCTTCAAGTTCATCGGCGAGCAGATCGGCTTCCTCGAGGCTAAGGGCGAGGAGAACCGCTACATTTTCGGCTTCGAGGAGAGCTACGGCTACCTCGCAGGCGGCTATGTACGCGACAAGGATGCCGTCGTAGCTTCCATGCTCATCTGCGAAATGGCTGCTTTCTACCGCACAAAGGGGATCTCCCTCATTGAGGCGAGAAAGAGAATGTACGACGAGTACGGCGTATACTTCAACAAGCTCGACACCTTCACCTGCGAGGGCGAGAGCGGCATGGAGCGCATGAGCGAGATCATGTCTGACCTCAGAAAGAACGGCCCGAAGGCTATCGGCGGTCTGAGCGTAGTTGCAACCGCTGACTACGAAGCTTCCGTAAAGACCTCCGCTGACGGCAAGACCGAACAGATCACCCTGCCGAAGTCCAATGTTATCACTTTCTTCCTCCAGGATAACGCAAGCGTTGTTATCAGACCCTCCGGCACCGAGCCCAAGATCAAGGTTTACTACACCACCACTGGCGCTAAGAAGGCTGACGCTGTGGCTCTCCAGGAGAAGCTCTCCGCTGACTTCACAAAGATCCTCGGCTTCTGATTTCTGATGTAGTTTCACAATTTCCGAAATTTTTTCAAAAAATTTTGAAAAACCTATTGCAATTTCGGAAGAATTGTGATATACTATATAATTGTTAATGACTATGCCATAGTCTGAACCGCTGATGGTAAGCAAACCAGGGTTTGGCATATACGGATTGAGGTGAAAATCAATGAAGGAAGGTATTCATCCCGCATACGAAGCTACTGTTATCAGATGCGCTTGCGGTAATGAGATCCCGACACGTTCTACCAAGAAGGACATCAGAGTAGAAATCTGCTCAAAGTGCCATCCGTTCTTCACAGGTAAGCAGAAGCTGGTTGACTCCGGCGGACGTGTTGACAGATTCAAGAAGCGCTACAACATGGGCAAGTAATTGCACAGTAACAGGTAGTACTAATGTAGTAAAAAACACACGCTCGATTTTCCTGCGTGTGTTTTTGCGTTTATGGAGGACTCATGGAATATAAGACCATCGCGCGCCGCTGCGAATCCAGATTCATTGAAAAGAAGTCCGAATTCATCGGCTACCTCTGCCCTGTCCAGACCGAGGAACAGGCGGTCGCGTTCATTGAGGAGATACGCGCGATGCACCGAAAGGCTACGCACAACTGCTACGCCTATATTCTGCGTGAGAACAACGCCGCGCGCCACTCCGACGACGGCGAACCCGGCGGCACGGCAGGAGTCCCGATTTACGAAGTGCTTCGCAAGGAGGGGCTGACCGACGTATGCTGCGTTGTCACGAGGTACTTCGGCGGCGTGCTTCTCGGAGCCGGGGGACTCGTACGCGCCTACACCAAGGGTGCCAAGGACGCCGTTGACGCAGCGCAGATAAAGTGCATGGCCGAGGCAGTCAAGCTAGCCGTTACTGTGGATTACGGGCTGTACGGCAGACTTGCCCAGGTGTTCGCCGATTTCGACGCCCGCGTCGAGGACGAGCGGTTCGCGGATAACGTGCGGATCGTTCTCCATATACGCGCTGAAAACTCGCAGAAACTCACTGACAAGCTCGTTGACGTGTGCAATGGCGCGGTTTCTGTCGAGGAGATTGAGAAGCTCAACTTTGATTTTGCTTAAAGTAATTCTGCACAATTGTTTTTCTTTTTATTGTGCAGATGTCACAAATTGACGTTTTTTTTAAAGGAACAGGAAGCTTTAATCTGTATATATTAATGAGGGTAGTTATGCCCTTTTTACGTTTTGGCATTCTGCGAAAGGAACCGCTATGCTTCCGAGAGAACGTATCATGCAGAACGAGGCTCTTATCCTCAGCGAATTTGCCTGCAAGGCAGCCGACACCCGCGGCCGTGAGCTTCCGGAGGCTCCGGACGATATCCGCACGGACTTCCAGCGCGACAGGGACAGGATAATCCACTGCCGGGCGTTCCGCAGGCTGAAGCACAAGACGCAGGTGTTCCTTATCCCGCACTCCGACCACTACCGCACGCGGCTCACGCACACGCTGGAGGTCAGCCAGATCTCCCGCACTGTTGCACGCGCGCTCGGGCTGAACGAGGATCTCACCGAGGCTATCGCGCTCGGGCACGACCTCGGGCATACTCCTTTCGGGCACGACGGCGAACGCGCTCTGAATGAGATAATGCCCGGCGGATTCTCCCACAACATGCAGGGAAAGCGCGTCGTGCAGGTCATCGAGAAGGACGGCAGAGGGCTGAACCTCACCGCCGAGGTCGTCGACGGGATCCAGGGGCACTCCACTTCCGGAGGCGCTTCCCTGCCCTTCACGCGGGAAGGCATGGTCGTAAGGCTCTGCGACAAGATCGCATACATCAATCACGACATCGAGGACGCTATCCGCGGCGGCGTGTTAAGTCAGAACGACCTTCCGGAATTCCCGGTGAAGGTCCTCGGCGCTACCAAATCCGCCAGGATAACCACGATGGTGCGCTCCATCATCGACAACGGCGCGGAAAATATTCATATGGACGATATTACCAAAAAGGCTCACGACGAGCTGCGGACGTTCATGTTTGAGAAAGTCTACCGCGCAGAACCTACCATCGCCGAAAAGGACAAGGCACAGTATATTGTCCGGTTCCTTTACAAATACTTTATAGACACGCCGGAAAAAATGCCGGAGCTGTATCTTACCCTCGCGGAGCGTTTCGGGCTTCCGGTCGCGGTCGGGGATTTCATCAGCGGCATGACCGACGACTACGCCGTTGACCTCTTTAAGGAGATCACGATCCCCAAGGGCTGGAACGGCGTTATTTCACATATCAGACAGGGGTGAGAACATGGCAGTCCCGGAAAGCTTCCTCCAGGAAGTGCGAGACGCAAACGAGATCGTTTCGCTGATTGAAAATTATGTCGAGCTGAAGCGCTCAGGGGCGACCTATTCCTGCCGCTGCCCGTTCCACTCGGAGCGTACTCCCTCGTTCCACGTCTACCCGAACACCCAGAGCTACTACTGCTTCGGCTGCGGCGCGGGCGGGGACGCGATAACATTTATCCGCACGATTGAGAACCTCGACTACATCGAAGCTGTCAGGTTCCTTGCGCAGCGCGCCGGGCTTCCCATGCCGGAGGACAGGAACGACGATTCCGCAAGGCGCCGCCAGCGGCTCTACGAAATGAACCGCGAGGCCGGGAAGTTCTTCCACCGCCAGCTTTTCTCCCCGGAGGGCGCAGACGGCTGGAACTACATCACCGGGCGGCAGCTCACAGAGCACACGATACGTCACTTCGGGATCGGCTATGCGGTCAACGACTACCACAAGCTACACTATTATATGAGGAACCTCGGTTTCTCAGAGGACGAGCTGGTGGAGGGTTCCCTGCTGGTTCGGAACAACAACCGCGTCTACGACAAGTTCGTGAACCGCGTGATGTTCCCGATTTTCGACACCCGCGGCAATATCATCGCCTACGGCGGACGTGCGCTCGACCCTAACGCCCCGGCAAAGTACCTCAACAGCTCGGAGACCTACGTTTTCCAGAAGCGCGACAACCTTTTCGCGCTCAACTACGCAAAGAACTCCAAGGCGGACTACTTCATACTCTGCGAGGGCTATATGGACGTGATATCCATGCACCAGGCAGGGTTTGACAGCGCTGTCGCTACGCTGGGAACCGCTATAACCGCGACCCAGGCTCGGCTCATCGGGCGCATGGGCAAATCCGAGGTCATTCTTTCCTACGACGCGGACGGACCCGGGCAGAAAGCCGCTTCCCGCGGCATCAACCTGCTCAGCGAGGCGGGAGTCAAGGCGCGGGTGCTTCAGATGTCCGGCGCTAAGGACCCCGACGAATACATCAAGAAATTCGGCGCGGAGGCGTTCGCACACCTTATCGAATCCTCCGGCGGCGCAATAGACTACGAACTTGGCAAGCAGTCCGCAGGCCTCGACCTCAACAAGGAGGAGGACCGCGCGGCGTACCTCAAGAAGGCCGTAGTATTCCTCGCGACGATACATAACCCGCTCGAGCGGGCGGTGTATGTCTCGAAGGCTGCCGAAACTGCGCGCATCCCCGCGGAGACCGTTCGTTTTGCAGTCGAGAGCGAAATTACGCGACAAAGGAAGAAATCTGCGCGGGAAGAACAGCGCGAGCTGATAAATCCCCGCAATGTAGACCGGATAAATCCCGAATCCGCGAAGCTCCCCCGGGAGGAAAAAGCGGAGCGCGGGCTTATCTGCTTTGCGTTCCACAATCAGGACAAGCTCGAATATATCCGCAGGAAGCTCACGGGCGGCTTTGCCACCGAGTTCAACCGCAGGGTGTTCGAGTTCATGGAGCAGAAGCACAACGCCGGACAAGTCCTCACCGGAGGGCTCTTCAACGAGGCGTTCACGACCCAGGAGGTCGGGCGGATATACGGCATTCTGAACGACTTCGCGCAGTTTGCTCATTCCGAGGACGTTATGAACGATTACATCACGGTGCTCAACGAGTATCATGAGAATATAAATAATAAAGACCCCGGCAGCATGTCAGTTGACGAGCTGCTGGAGTTCGCACAGAAGCAAAAGGAGAAGAAAAACAAATGACAGAGAACAACGGCGGCGCAACAACTCTTCGCGAGCTGCTGGCGCAGGGCAAGCAGAAGGGCAGCCTCACCACAAAGGAGATAACCGACGTACTGGAGGAACTCAACTTTGACGCAGAGCAGATCAACGGCATCTACGAAGAGCTTGAGAACCTCAACATTAAAATAGTAGACGACTACACCGCAGACCTCGACATTGACAACCTCATTGACCTCGCCGAGACCGAGAGCGCAGACGAGAGCTACGACGCCGACGGCATGCTCGCCGACGACTCTGTAAAGCTCTACCTCAAGGAGATAGGACGTATCCCGCTGCTCACCACCGAGGAGGAGATAAAGCTCGCAGAGCGCATGGCAAACGGCGATCCCGCCGCAAAGAAGCGCCTGAGCGAGGCAAACCTCCGTCTGGTAGTAAGTATAGCAAAGAAGTACGTAAGACGAGGCATGCAGTTCCTAGACCTTATTCAGGAAGGCAACCTCGGACTTATCAAGGCGGTCGACAAGTTCGACTACACAAAGGGATTCAAGTTCTCCACCTACGCTACATGGTGGATAAGACAGTCCATCACCCGTGCTATCGCAGACCAGGCGCGTACTATCCGTATTCCGGTGCACATGGTCGAAACTATCACGAAGGTCAAGAAAATGCAGAGCCAGCTCCTCCACGCTAACGGCTACGAGCCTACCGAGGACGAGATCGCGGAAAAGCTCAACATGCCGCTTGACAAGGTTCGCGAGATTATCCGCATAGCGCAGGATCCCGTTTCACTTGAGACCCCTATCGGCGAGGAGGAGGACAGCCACCTCGGCGACTTCATTCCCGACGAGGACGCTCCCGCGCCTGCTGACGAGGCATGCAACAGCGTGCTCAAGCAGACCATCGGCGAAGTACTCGACACACTGACCGAGCGCGAGAAGCGCGTGATCATACTGAGATTCGGTCTTATCGACGGCAGACAGAGAACGCTTGAGGAAGTAGGTCAGGAGTTCCAGGTAACGCGCGAGCGTATCAGGCAGATCGAAACCAAGGCGCTCCGCAAGCTCCGCCACCCCACCCGCAGCAAGAAGCTGAAGGACTTCCTCGAATGATATACATATTCGAAACACGAGATCCGTTCAGAACTGGAAAGGAAAAACAATGAGCAACGCAAAAGTTATCAGCGAACTTCTCGAACGCGGAAAACAGAGCGGTAAGCTCTCTACCAAGGAGATAACCGACGCCATTGAAGAAATGGACATCGACGCCGAGCAGATAAACAAGCTTTACGACGACCTCGAAGCGAACAACATTGAGATAGTCGACGACATCGCGCCTGACGACCTCAACAACGCCCTCGACTTCAACAGCGAGGAGGACGCGGATTTTTCGTCTGACGGCATTGCGGTGGACGACCCCGTCAAGGTTCACCTCAAGGAAATAGGCAGGATCCCGCTGCTTTCCGCCGAGGAGGAGATACAGCTCGCAGAAAAGATATCGAGCTTGCAAAGAAAATGGAACAGGGCGACGAAAATGCCAAGAAGCGTCTGGCAGAAGCCAACCTTCGTCTTGTTGTCAGCATTGCAAAGCATTTCGTCGGCAGAGGCATGCCGTTCCTCGACCTGATTCAGGAAGGCTACATCGGTCTGATAAAGGCAGTCGAGAAGTTCGACCACACCAAGGGCTACAAGTTCTCGACCTACGCCACATGGTGGATAAGGCAGTCGATTTCCCGCGCCATTGCTGACCAGGCGCGCACGATCCGCATTCCCGTTCACATGGTGGAGACCATCACGAAGGTAAAGAAGGCGCAGAATATGCTGCTCCACAAGAACGGACACGAGCCTACGATTGAGGAGGTCGCGCAGGAGCTCAACATGACCCCCGAGCGCGTACGTGAGATAGTGCGTATCGCGCAGGATCCGGTTTCGCTTGAGGCTCCGGTTGGCGAGGAAGAGGACAGCTTTCTCGGCGACTTCATTCCTGACGACGACGCTCCGGCTCCTATCGACAGCGCTATGCAGTCGGTATTCAAAGATGAGCTCAACAAGGCGCTGGATACCCTCCCCGCCAGAGAGCGCGACGTGCTGAAATTCCGCTACGGCGTGGGAAGCGACCGCTCGCACACCCTTGAGGAGGTCGGGAAGCAGTTCAACGTTACCCGCGAGCGTATCCGCCAGATCGAAGCGAAGGCGCTCAGGAAGCTGCGTCAGCAGTCACGCAGCAAGAATCTCAGAATGTTCCTGGATTAACAGTAAAATCCCCCGGATTTCGGTTCCGGGGGATTTTTTTATGCTTCGTTGAGGTTCTTGACGCTTCCGCGGCGTACCAGCTTTCCGGTGACGAGGGTTCTTCCACGGCGGTAGTTTCCGTCGCGTATCTTGTGCAGTATGATGTCCACTGCCTCGGTGCTCATTACGCGGCTGTTTACGTCTATCGTGGTCAGGCGCGGATTGCATATCGTGGAGTAAATGTGGTTATCATAGCCCACAACCGAGATATCGTCGGGAATGGAATAGCCCGCCGCCTTGAGCTGATTGACAAGCTTATATGCTGTCTCGTCGCAGTTGCAGACGAATGCGGTCGGCATATCGTTCGGCAGGGTGAACTCCGGGAAAATATCGCTTTCGTTGCTGCGGTCGGCTATTACCCAGTCCTGGCGCAGCGGAATGTGGTTTTCAAGCAGCGCCTTATAATACCCGAGGTATCTGTCCTGAATGGAGCTTGTGGAGCTTATGCTCCCAAGGAAGCCTATGCGGCGGTGTCCGTTTTCGATGAGGTGGCTTGTGAGCATGTAGGCTCCGTAGAAGCTGTCGGAGAGCACCGAGTCAACGTCATCGCGGCTGCCGTAGAAATCCAGGAATACAGTCGGAAGGTTGTGCTGCATCAGGCGGTCGATGTAGTCCTCAGAGAGCTGACCCAGCACGATGAGTCCGTCGACCTTGTGGTCAAGAACGGTGTTGGGGACTTCCTCGACGGCGTTGGGGTCGGTCATGCTCTTGTTGTCGACCACCTCGAGCATTCCGTAGTAGTTCTGATTCTGGAGCAGCTCCACGATGTTGCGGTAAACTATCCAGTAGAACGAGCTTACGTCGCTGATGAAGTGCTTCGCTACGATTATCCCTATGTTGTAGGTCAGGCCGTCCTTCGCACCGTGGGAACCTGCATGTACACGGTAGCCCATTTCAGTAGCCTTCTGCTTTATCCTCTCGCGAAGCTCCACGCTTACTCCGTCGCGGTCGCCCAGCGCCTTTGAGACGGTCACGGTGCTGACGTTCATAACCTTAGCGATATCGCTCATCGTAACAGATTTTTTAGTCATTTTATATCCTTTCAGGCATGTAGAACAAATTAAGTATATACTAATATTTTAAGTAATTTTGTCCGATTTGTAAATAAGCTGATTCAACAAAATTTAGTGCAAATTTTTGTACAAATTGTCGCAATGGCTGTTCAGCGAAAATACTGTAACCATTTTCCCGGCTTTGGAATACTATAAGGCAGTAAGGAAAGCGGGGTGAGGCTGTTGAGACGACCCAGAAAGCGGAAACGCCGCTGCGGGATAGGCGCTGCGCTTGCAGTCGCGGCATTTTTCGGGGCGGTGATGTGCATATCGTTCTTCTCACTGAAGGTGCTGCTCTTTGCGGTCGCATTCCTGCTGATCGTCATAGGCATTTTTCTGCTTAGGTGCTGATACTGGAAAGGAGTACATATGAAGATCGTAGTACTAAAAAGTCCGAAGCTGTTCGCAGGACTGCTTCGCGCGGTGTTCGGAATCAAGAAAATGCCTGCGGAGTAAACAAAAGAGCGGCGCTGAGCCGCTCTTTTGCTGTTTTATCCGCAGATGTCCGCTATCGCGCAGGCGAACAGCACAGCGTCCTTCAGAAGTTCGTCCTCTGTGATGAACTCGTCGTTGCCGTGCATGTGATAGTCGGTGTCGCCGCGCTCTACGCCGAACGCAACGCCGCCCTCCACCGTGTGGACGTAAGTCCCGCCGCCGATGGCAATGCAGTGACCCGGCTCGCCCTCGACCTCGCTGTAGACCTTCAGCAGCTTCTGCACGAATTCGCT
>OHPB01000796.1_pt1 | contig 19287 bp, 16 predicted proteins | sample 1577621 | NCBI WGS metagenome assembly OHPB01 (sample SAMEA3879577, study PRJEB24766) | human gut metagenome | biome: human-associated habitat; feature: feces | place: USA | collected 1985/1987 | reverse complement strand
TACGTTTCTCAGACAAACTTCGTTTGTCTCCCCGACCCACACCCCTTTAGCGCTTCTTTGCTTTTAGCCGCGCTTCCGCGCGAAGTTACTGCGCGCCGGCGCGCAGAGTAGCCGTGCTCCGCACGGAGTATCCGCACTTCGTGCGGAGGTTTCGCCTAGCGGCGACGAGGGCGCTGCCCTCGACTCGCAAGGGGGACTAGTCCCCCTTGACTCCCGATTTGGGGTTGCAGTAAGCGGAACACTTGCCGCTAAATTATAGTTTTCCCTCACAAGCAGCGTTCCGCCTCTAAACAACCATTTATCACCCCACAAATCCCCGACAAACTGAAATGCCTTCCGTAAACGGAGGTCACTAATATTTACTTGATCTTCTTTCCGTCGCTGAACGCGTTTCCTACTTTCTCACCGATCACACAATAAGCATTGTTTACCGGATCGAATGTGATCGGACGGAGCTTCGCCAGATCAATTTTTCCATCGGTGAGCACGCTCTCGTCAGCGCTGACGTTAACTATCTCGCCGATCATTATCATGCTGTCCTGATCGTAGCTTACGAGTCTGCACTCCACCGCCATCGGAAGTTCCTCAATTAACGGAGCGTCAACATTTTCAGCCTTTACAGTGTGGAATCCCGCCTTCTCGAGCTTGTCCGGCTCCTTGTTTGCGGATACTATTCCAACGTAGTCGCACTCGGCAACATGAGCAGCGTCAGCCATGCTTACTGTAAACGCCTTGCGCTTCAGAATATTCCTGACAGTCTTGTGACCCGCGCTCAGGCACATGGAAATCTCCTTGTCACCGCAGATCCCGCCCCAGGCTGCGTTCATTGCGTCGGGCTTGCCAGTCTCATCGTAGCTCGCGATAATAAACACCGGCTGCGGATAGGTTATCGGCTTTGCTCCAAAATTCTTTCTCATATTATATACCTCCTGTTATAATAACTATGCTTTGCAGGGTCAACTACCCTGGTAAGTATATTATACATCTTAGAGCACACTCTAAGTCAATACAATTTCCGTAATTTCACAATAATTTCATCTTTCTGGCCGGTAACTTGATGAGTGTTCACTAAATTTTACCCATATTGAAACATAAAGATTTTTGCGATATAATGAATATCCGGGATTCACCGCATATTCATAGAAAGGACTGAAAATATGCCGAAAAATAAAAATGTCAATGTAAAAAAACTCACCATGAGCGCTGTTATGGTCGCTCTGTCCGCCGCACTCAGCATGGTGAAAATATTTGAAATGCCGCTGGGAGGATCTGTGACGCTCCTGAGTATGCTGCCGGTCTGCATGCTTGCAATCATGTACGGCTGCAAGTGGGGACTGTTCTGCTCGTTTGTTTACGCGCTGTCGCAGCTTCTGCTCGGTATCGGAGCCGTTCTCGGCTGGGGACTTACACCCGCAGCGCTGGCAGGCTGTATCGCATTCGATTACATCATAGCGTTCACGGTGCTGGGTTTTGCCGGCCTGTTCAGAAAGCACGGAGTTCCCGGCTACATCTTAGGTATCTCTCTTGCTCTCGTAATGCGCCTGGTAAGCCACGTTATAAGCGGCGTTATCTTTTTCGCAAGCTGGGCTCCCGAGGGCTGGAATCCGTTCATCTACTCGGTAAGCTACAACGGGCTGTACATGCTTCCGGAAATGGCGTTCACCATCATCGGCGCAGTGTTCCTCCTCAAGGAACCGCATACCGCAAAGCTGTTCAAGGTGGAGCACCCTTCAAAACCCGCCGCAAACGGAATTTAATTCATACTGAAATTCCCGCCGAACCACTGGTCGGCGGGATTTTTCTATTTGTCGAGAAGTATCTCCATCTGGGTCTCTTTAACGAACATTCCCATTTTCTCATAGAAGCGGCGGGCGTTATCGTTGCCCTCCCACACGTTCAGCGTGACGTCATAGCAGCCATTATCCCTGGCGTACTGCTTCACATAGTCGAACAGCAGCGTTCCCACATGCTGACCGCGGCAGTTCTCGTCAACGCACAGGTCGTCGATGAACAGCGTGCTGAAATCCTTCATGTTGGTGCTGAACGGCTGACGCTTCATAACGCAGAACGCGTACCCTACTACCTCGCCGCTGTCGTCGGCAGCGACAAACACCGGGGTCTGGTCGTTGTCGAATATCGCCTGGAGCTCCTCACGGGTATACTTTGTCGTGCCTGAAATGAAGATATCCGGACGTATTTTCGCGTGAAGCTCCAGCACCTCGCTGAGAAGCTTCAGCGTTTTATCAAGGTCGCGGGACTCCGCGCGTCTTATTGTTATTGCCATTTTGTGTACCTCGCTTTTTCTGTGTTTTCTTCACTTTCCGCAATACGCAATGCCGTCTACCTGGAACAGCAAACCGCCTGTTTCGCCGCCGACATGCGCAAAATTCGTCTGTATCGACTTGCGAACGGGATATCTTCCGTTAAACCGCTCTTTTATCACTTTTTCCATCACCGGGATATTCCATACATCGCGGAACAGGCAGTCCATCTGAACCACGTTTTCCAACGTAAGCCCAGCCAGAGCCAGGCGACGTTCCATCTCGTCGAACGCGCCGTTTATCTGCTCTTCGACAGTTCCGCCGACATTCCCCGCGCAGTAATTCAGAAAGCAGAAATCACCTGCCCGGATCATTCCGGAATGTGCCCATTCCTCGTTTACATCGTACCTTGCTATGCCTTCCATAATCCCCTCCATGTTCATATAATAACATTCTGCAAGTACATTATATCACGGTTCGCTTATTGTGTCAATATGAACAAAAACCCACCCCGTTTCCGGAGTGGGTCTTGTAATTAAGCTATCGCTTTCAGATCGCGATTATCTGAGTGCAGCCTGAGCAGCAGCCAGTCTAGCGATCGGAACACGGAACGGAGAGCAGGATACATAATCCAGACCGATCTCGTGGCAGAACTCAACAGATGTCGGGTCGCCGCCGTGCTCACCGCAGATACCGCAGTGCATCTCGGGACGGGTCTTCTTACCCAGCTCAATAGCCATCTTCATAAGCTTGCCAACGCCAACCTGGTCGAGCTTAGCGAACGGATCGTTCTCGAAGATCTTAGCGTCATAGTAAGCGTTGAGGAACTTACCAGCGTCATCTCTGGAGAAGCCGTATGTCATCTGGGTCAGGTCGTTTGTACCGAAGCAGAAGAACTCAGCTTCCTTAGCGATGTCGTCAGCAGTCAGGGCAGCTCTCGGAATCTCGATCATGGTACCTACAGAGTACTTCAGATCAGAGCCGGAAGCAGCGATGATCTCGTCAGCAGTCTTAACAACGATGTCCTTAACGAACTTGAGCTCCTTAACCTCGCCAACCAGCGGGATCATGATCTCAGGAACGATAGTCCAGTCGGGGTGAGCCTTCTTGACGTTGATCGCAGCCTTGATAACGGCAGCAGTCTGCATCTTAGCGATCTCAGGGTAGGTAACAGCCAGACGGCAGCCACGGTGACCCATCATCGGGTTGAACTCGTGCAGGGAAGCAATGATGTTCTTGATGGTCTCAACGGACTTGCCCTGAGCCTTAGCAAGAGCCTCAATGTCAGCTTCCTCAGTAGGAACGAATTCGTGGAGAGGAGGATCAAGGAATCTGATGGTTACAGGATTGCCCTCGAGTGCTTCGTAAAGCTTCTCGAAGTCGCCCTGCTGCATCGGCTCGATCTTAGCAAGTGCTGCTTCTCTCTCTTCAACAGTGTCGGAGCAGATCATCTCGCGGAATGCTGCGATTCTGTCTGCCTCGAAGAACATATGCTCGGTACGGCAGAGACCGATACCCTCAGCGCCCAGCTCTCTTGCCTTCTTAGCGTCAGCAGGAGTATCAGCGTTGGTTCTAACCTTGAGCTTTCTGTACTTGTCAGCCCAAGCCATTACACGGCCGAACTCGCCGGCGATGGAAGCGTCAACGGTCGGAATGATGCCATCATAGATGTTACCAGTTGTACCGTCGATGGAGATGAAGTCGCCCTCGTGGTAGGTCTTGCCTGCCAGCTCGAACTTCTTGTTCTCCTCGTCCATCTTGATGTCGCCGCAGCCGGATACGCAGCAGGTACCCATACCACGAGCAACAACGGCTGCGTGGGAGGTCATACCGCCACGAACGGTCAGGATACCCTGAGATACCTTCATACCTGTGATATCCTCAGGAGAAGTCTCCAGACGAACCAGAACTACCTTCTCGCCCTTAGCAGCCCACTTTTCAGCGTCGTCTGCTGTGAACACGATCTTACCGCAAGCAGCTCCAGGAGAAGCGCCCAGACCCTTGCCTACCGGTGTAGCAGCCTTCAGAGCCTTAGCGTCGAACTGCGGGTGGAGCAGTGTGTCGAGGTTTCTCGGATCGATCATCAGAACAGCTTCCTGCTCGGTCTTGTGGCCTTCGTCAACGAGGTCGCAAGCGATCTTCAGAGCAGCCTGAGCGGTTCTCTTACCGTTACGGCACTGGAGCATGTAGAGCTTCTTGTTCTCTACGGTGAACTCCATATCCTGCATGTCGTGATAGTGGTTCTCGAGGGTGTCGCAAACCTTGATGAACTCTGCGTAAGCCTCGGGGAACTCCTTCTCCATCTGAGCGATGGGCATAGGAGTACGAACACCAGCAACAACGTCCTCGCCCTGAGCGTTGATAAGGAACTCGCCCATGAGCTTCTTCTCGCCGGTAGCAGGATCACGTGTGAACGCAACGCCGGTACCGGACTCGTTGTTCAGGTTGCCGAATACCATCGGCATTACGTTTACTGCGGTACCCCAGCTGTACGGGATATCGTTGTCGCGGCGGTATACGTTTGCACGGGGGTTGTCCCAAGAACGGAATACGGCCTCGATAGCGAGCTTGAGCTGCTGAACAGGATCGGACGGGAAGTCCTCGCCGAGCTGCTTCTTGTACTCAGCCTTGAACTGCTCTGCAAGAGTCTTGAGGTCAGCAGCGGTCAGGTCGATATCGTACTGAACGCCCTTCTCAGCCTTCATCTTGTCGATGAGCTGCTCGAAGTACTTCTTACCTACTTCCATAACTACATCAGAGAACATCTGAATGAAGCGTCTGTAGGAGTCGTAAACGAATCTCTCAAACTTAGGATCGGGGTTGCCTGCGATCATAGCGTTAACAACGTCGTCGTTAAGACCGAGGTTAAGAATGGTATCCATCATACCGGGCATGGATGCGCGTGCGCCGGAACGTACGGAAACGAGGAGCGGATTCTTGAGATCGCCGAACTTCTTGCCGTTGATCTCCTCCATCTTCTTAACGCCTTCCATAGCCTGAGCCATGATCTCGTCGTTGATCTTTCTGCCATCTTCGTAGTACTGAGTGCAAGCCTCGGTAGTGATGGTGAAGCCCTGGGGTACGGGCAGACCGATGCTGGTCATCTCGGCAAGGTTTGCGCCCTTACCGCCGAGGAGATTACGCATGGTCATGTCGCCTTCGCTGAACATGTAGACCCACTTGTTTGCCATTGGTATATACCTCCTGAATTTGTTTGATCGCTGAACCGCCCGTGCACGAGCAGGCACAGCGTTTTTGATTTTTTCTGACAGAGAATTCCAATTACAAGAACACACTCTATCACATCATTTATTATAACAGATATTCTGAAAAATTGCTAGATGTTTTTTAAAAAATTCTGAAAATTTTCGCATTTTAACGGGATTTTTTCAGACTAAATGCTCGGCAGCCCTGTCAAGAGCCTGCGCGAGGTGCTCCGGGCGGAGCATTCTGTGACCGGTCTCCTCGATACACAGCCGCTGAATATGCGGGTTGAGCCGCAGGAATTCCTCGGTATCCGCACGGGCGACCAGCTCGTCGCGCCCTGCGTAGACCGCCAGCACATCGTGGCTGTCCCAGATATCGGAGTGCCGCACTTCGTTCAGTTCCAGCAGCATGCTGTAGAATTCATACGGAATATTCAGCTCCCGGCTCATTTTAACGTGGAATCCGCTCTGCTTTACAGCGTCCAGCGTGAATTCCGGCTGAAACAGCCGCATGCACCGTATCAGCGAATCCGCCATGTTGACCGCCGGGACCCTCAGCGCCACCTTCCGGAACGAATTTCCGTAAAGCTCCATTCGCTTTAAAAGCAGGCACCCTCCGAAGCTGGTGCCGAACGCCGAGACCTCCCCGCCAAGCCCCCTCAGCCAGCACTCCACCGCAAGGATATCAGAAAGGCAGCGCTCCGGAGTCAGCTCGCGCTCTTTTTCGGTACGCTCCCCATGACAGGGAAGGTCGGGCGCGGCAACCCTGAACCCCTTATCGCAGAGCCGCTGAGCCAACCCCTCTATAGCCAGGCTGTCCTTGCTTCCGCCGAAACCGTGCACCGCGAGCACTGATTTTGCCGGATTTTCCCCGGTGAATAATTTAACCGGAACAGTTCCGATGTATTTTACTTCTGTTTTCATTTTTTCTCCTTTGAAAAAAGCGGAGGGCGCTGTGCCTCCGCTTATGCTTTATTCAGTGATGACTGCGGGTTCCTCGGAGCCGTCGTTTTTTTCCGTCTCCTTCGCCTCAGCGGAGGTATCCTCGGCTTCTGCCGGAGCATCCTGACCGCCCTGCTCCGTCTGTTCGGAGTCAGCCTTATCAGCCGCATTTCCGCTGTGCTCGGCGGAGTGAGCGTCAAGACGTGCCTGCTGCTGTGCCGCGGCGCGCTCCTTCTTGCGGCGGATATCCTCAAGGTCGGAGTACCACAGCTTCTCGAAATCGGCAATCGGCATAGGTTTCGCGAAATAGTAGCCCTGAACCATCGCGCAGTGTATCTCGGTCAGGAACTCCACCTGCTCGCGGGTCTCGACGCCTTCGGATATCACGTCCATATCAAGGTTGTTCGCGAGATCGACAACGGTGGAAATTACTGCCCTGCCCTTCTGGGTGTTCATCGTGTCGCTGAAGAACTCCTTGTCGATCTTTACAACGTCGACCGGCATATCCTTGAGCATGTTCAGCGAGGAATAACCGGAGCCGAAATCGTCCAGGGACAGCTTGAAGCCTATCTCATGCAGCTTGTGCATTATCTTGAGCAGCTTCTCGGCGTTTTCAGTAAATACGCTCTCGGTAAGCTCCAGCTCGATGTACTCATACGGAATATCGTATTTATCGACTATCTCGCGCAGGCGCCAGATATAATCGTCGTAATTTAGGTGGAGTCTCGACTGGTTAACGGAGATTACCACCGGCTTCTTTCCGTCGTCTATCCAGCGGCGCATGCAGCGGCAGACTTCTTCGAGAATGAAGAAATCCAGCTCGACTACGAAGCCGTTTTTCTCTGCTATCGGAATGAAATCTCCGGGGGAAATGAACCCGAAATCCGGGCTGTTCCAGCGTATAAGAGCTTCCGCGCCTTCGATGTTGCGCGAACGCAGCCCGTATTTCGGCTGGAGGTAGCACTGGAACTCGTGGCGCTGGAGCGCTCCCGGCATAATGCTCTCATAATCCTTCTCGCGGAGCGCGCGGTCCCTGATGGAGCCGTCGTAGAACGCGATGGAAGAGAAATGCGTACCCTTGAGCGTGCTCTTTGCGATCTTGCAGCGGTCGATAGCGGCGTTGATGTCCACTTCGCCGTGCTTGCTCTCATGAACGCACTGGTTCAGCCGACAGATACCCGCGCTGAATACGACAGGGTACTTTACGAAAAGGCTGTTGCGGCGCATGAACTCGTTGAATATCTCGCTTATGCGCCCGTTAAGCTCGATATCTGTCGCATTGTGTATGGTCAGCACGAAGTTATCGTCCGCCATGCGCGCGAAAACCTCGTCGTGATCAAGATGATCGGAGATGGTCTTGTAGAGGCGTTCCAGCATGCGGTTGCCCTCCTCATAGCCGAGGCGGTCGTTGACATACTTGAACTTGTCGATATCGAACAGCGCGATAGCCCAGCCCTCCGGGTTGGAGCGCTTGAGCAGCTTCTTGGTATCCTCGAAATACTTCGCCCTGCTTCTGCCGCCGGTGAGCGGATCTACGTCAGCCACCCTGCGTGAGCGGAACGAGGACACGCATACGATAACGAACACCGCCGCAAGTATGGCAAGTATTCCGGCGATTATCCAAACGAGGTATTTCTCAACGAACTCGTTGGCAGCGGAATGGCTGCCGCCGCTTACGATATAGGCATAGGTGTATACTCCAGAGCTGTTGGAGTTCATACCGCTGATGATCTTGCCAAACATATTCGACAGCTCCGGCATGTCAGAGCTGAACGCGAAGCACTCCGCATGTATCGCGGGGCTGACATCTATGATGTCCAAGCCGTCGTAGCCGCGGTCGAGATAGTACAGCATTTCGTATGCGCCGGCGAATGCAACGTCCGCTTCGCCGTTCTGAACCGCGTCAAGGCACTTCTGCTCGGTGTCGAAATGAAGTATCTGCGCGCCGGGATATATCTCGGAAATGTACTTTGAAATATCATCGCCGATGGCAGGGATCGCTATCATAGAATGCGCGCCGACGGAAGAACCAGCCTTTCCGACAGCGACTATAGGCACCTTAGTGTAGGGGCGTGATATTTTCAGTCCCTGATACTTCGACATGCTGTTGGAATTCACGCCGCCGCATATTATCTGCGCGGAGCCGTTTTTCAGCGCTGTCACGCAGTCGCCGAGGGAGTCGCAGCCTATTACCTTTATCTCCAGACCGGTTGCTTTGGAGATCATTTTCAGAAGTTTGTCCGTGGGGCCGCTCAGGGAGTCAGTGCTGCTTTCCAGTCGGTCTATAACAGCCGCCTGGCGGTTATAGGCAACAGTTATCACCGGGTTCTTTTCAATGAAGTGCTTTTCGGCTTCGGTGAACGCATAGCGCTGTGCGCCGTACTTCGTGACATACTTCTCGTAAATGTCGAAGGTGAATTCCGGGTCGCTCATGATAACGCTTGCAACGGCTGTGTCCAGCGTGCTTATCAGCGTCTCGTTCGCGGAGGAGGTCATAAAGTAGCAGTCCTCGGTGGCTACCTGGCATGCTACAAGCTCATCTCCCCAGATACGGTAGCAGTCCTTTGCAACAGCGTCTATCTTGCCGGATTCGAAGTCGTTTTTCATCTGCGACTCGGAATCGTATCCGACGAACTCCGCCTTGCGGACGTCAGCGCCGATGAACGCTCCGTTTATGAAATACTTGCTGTAGTCTTCCTTTAAATAACCTATGCGGCTGCTTTTCAGCGCTTCGTAATCCTGGAACGATATGTCGCTGTCAGCCGGAATATATATCGCGGTGTACTTTGTGGTGAGCGGAAGGTTCGTGAGGGTAAGGCGGAGGGGGGCGGTGGGTTCTGCCGCGGAGGTCATGCCCTGCCATGCGTCTAGCTCATTTGAGCTTACGCATGGGATAACGTCGACCTCTCCCTTTGCTATCTTTGAAGCCAGCTCGGGCGCGGTGCCCTCCACGAAGGTGAAGGTCAGGTCGGAGCGCTTCTGTATTTCTCTCAGGAAATCGAAGGCGTAGCCCGTGTAGTTCCCTCCCACGGCGGAAATGCCGTAATCAGCGTTAACGCCGACAACTACCGTGTTTCCGACGTCGGCAGCGTAAACGGCGTAAGCCCCGGCGGGAATGAACATCAGCGCCATCATCAGCGCTGCCGCCAACGCTGCGGCTTTCTTAAAACACTTCCTTATCATGAAGCACCTCCGATATATGATGCGATGGATCTACTAACATTATTGTCAAAATATTACGGCGAAAACACCAAAAAAAGGCAATAAAACAAATCGAACCAAAGATATTATACCAAATTGTTTCGTTAATTGCAAGGGCTTTGTAAAAGTTTTTCATAGAAAGGCAATAAAATATAAAATAAATTGTAGAATTTGCACAAGAAACTTGACATAGGGTTACAAATGTGATATACTGTATTTGCACACTTTTAGAGATTTTAGCTAATTTCTCAGTTGTTTACGACATGCTTTATATGTAAAACATCTTGTGAATTGCACGCATCTCTTATGGGAACCTCTAAAAACCGGTTTGAAAAGGGAAAATGGGTAGAGTGCGCCGAATGCGATGAAAGCCGACGAAGTAAGGCTGTATGCCTTACGAGGAGGTTTGAAGAAGCAGTCGGTGTGCTATACACATTTTCACTCAAACAAGGTTTTTAGAGGTGACCTTATTTAAAACCTAAGGAGAACTGCTTTATGAACTGGTTTGAAAACGCTGTATTCTATCACATCTACCCAATCGGATACTTCGGCTGCCCCAGGCAGAACGATTTCACGTCTGAACCGACCCACAAGATACTCCGGGTCATCGACGATATCCCGCATATAAAGGAGCTTGGCTGCAACGCCGTATACTTCGGGCCGGTATTTGAATCCTCCGCGCACGGCTACGACACCGCTGATTACACCAAGATAGACCGCCGCCTCGGCACAAACGAGGATTTCAAGAAGGTCTGCGACGCGCTTCATGAAAACGGTATCAGGGTCGTTCTGGACGGCGTGTTCAACCATGTCGGGCGCGACTTCTGGGCTTTCAGGGACGTCCGCGAGAACAAGCTCGGCAGCGCTAAGAAGGACTGGTTCCATGTGCGCGAGGGCAACGACGGCTACAACGACGGCTTCTGGTACGAGGGCTGGGAGGGTCATTACGAGCTGGTAAAGCTCAACCTCTACAACCCCGAGGTGAAGCAGTACCTCAAGGACTGCATAACCGGCTGGAAGAAGGAATTCGGGATAGACGGCCTGCGCCTTGACGTAGCGTACTGCCTTGACCTGAACTTCCTCAAGGAGCTGCACGGTCACTGCAAGTGGCTCGCCGAGGATTTCTTCCTGCTCGGCGAGACCCTCCACGGCGACTACAACAAGTGGATGAACCCCGAAATGCTCGACAGCGTTACCAACTACGAGTGCTACAAGGGACTGTTCTCCAGCTTCAACGACATGAATATGTTTGAGATCGCGCATTCGATAAACCGCCAGTTTGGAAGCGAGAACTGGTGCCTTTACAGAGGAAAGCACCTCTACACCTTCGTTGACAACCACGACGTCAACCGCATAGCCTCCATGCTGAAAACAAAGGAGCATCTGCCGGATATCTACACGCTAATGTTCATGATGCCGGGCATCCCCGCGGTTTACTACGGAAGCGAGTTCGGCGTACTCGGCGACAAGAATCAGGGCGGCGACGACCAGCTCCGTCCGGAGTTCGACCTTGAAAAGATGAAGTCCGAGGGTATCCGCGACCTGACCGCCCACATAAAGGCGCTCGCCGAGATACAGAAGGAGCATCCGGCGGCTTCTCAGGGCGACTACAAGCAGGTCCAGCTCACCAACAGGCAGTACGCATTTTCGCGCAGCGCCGAGGGCGAGACCCTGCTGACCGTCATAAACGCGGACGCAAATCCGTTTACATTCAACCTCAATACCTCCGGCGCAAAGGAGGATCTCCTCACCGGGGAAACAATGGAGCTTGGCGGGCTGACTCTCCCGGGCTTCACAAGCGCAGTTTTCAAGCTGTAAATTACCAGGATCACTAATGTAATACCGCCGGCAAGACCCTTATAGGAAACCTGTCGGCGGTTTTTTTACACATTTTTCGTGACATCAGGGAGGTGTATCATGAGCAGAAACAAGGCAATTGTACTGCTGACATTCGGCAGCTTTATCCTGCTTGCCATATCGGTTGGAGCCATCGTTTTCATGTCGGACTTCCTTATGGGCAGAACTTTCCAGAATATCGGCTGGCTGATCGTATTGCTGATCCCGATAAAATTAGCCGTATGCATTATAATGCTGAAATTCGAGATCAGGGCGGCATACTCCCTCAGCACTATATACAGCGGGCGTGGGTGGCTTTCCAGACGTTTGTTCTGTCTGTGCACGGCGGCTCCCGCCATGACAATGTGGCTCGCGGCTCTCTTTGCCGCGGCGGCGCTTGCCGGAAACGGAGCCGTTCCGCGGAAAGTCCTCGTAATTGCCATCGTCGGGCTTGTGTATACTGCATTGTTTTCATCAGTTCTGGGCTACAAATGTACTGTAAATGAATAGAGGTGTGTTATGAAAAAGGTTCCGATCGTCCTGCTTATTCTCGGCGGTGTACTGGCTGACTTTATCGGCATGGTCGGCTGTATTTGCATGTCGATTCTGCTATTTGATATCTGGAGCATTTCCTGTGTCCTGTCGCTTGTGATCGGCGGTCATGTGACTGGCGCTGTGTTTCTGCAAAGGCTGTATCAGCGGCGCTGGCAGATAGGCAAGGCGATTTTCTGGCTTTGTGCCGGGCTTCCGTCAGCGTTGATCGGCATGAGTTCATTCGCAGTCGTTCTCATACTTGATAAGCTGAACTATTTCTCCGGATTTTTTGCCGGGCTCGGCGAATTTGTTCTGACGCTTGCCATTCTGATTTATTCCGGCGCGTTCTTCGTGGTTCTGGGGATAGTTCTGCTGATAATTCATGTTGTTTCTCACATCAAAAATCGGAAATTGCCCGAAAAAACTTGAATCTGACCGAATTTGTGATATAATGTAATAAAAGAGCGTCGGTAAGGAGGCAGTTATGAAAAAAGTTTCCGCAATGATCCTGCTTATCCTAGCAAGCTCTGCACTCATGTTCGTGATGTACACAATTACAGCAATGTCGCTGTTGGCGGTCGTTGGAGTTCCGCTTGCCTTAGCCCTTTTCGCGGGGCATGTCTGGGCGGCTTCGCTTGTGCAGAAACGCTTCGAAAATAACGGCTGGCTCAGAAAACTGCAGTTTCTTCTATGCGCGGGCGCTCCGGGCATTATAATGGGAGTTTTGCTGACCGCATCAGCACTGGCTGCACAGGACGATTTCGGATTCGGAGCCATCGCTGCGTACCTTGTATTCTACGCCGCAGCGTTCACGGCGGTGCTTGGAATGGTAATGTTGGTGAGATATTTGCGCTCACGCAGAAATAAAATGTAACTATATGGCGGCGGAAAGGAGCCAGTTATGAAAAAAGCTTCCGCAGTTACCTTGCTTATTCTCATCGGCATACTGACATGCTGCCTTGGCGCTTTCGGGTGCTCTGCCCTTATCGGGCTTTCTTCCGTTATCGGGTGGTTTTTTGCTTTGCTGTTACTTACCGGGCATATCACCGGGGCTGCATACGCTTTCAGGCTTTTTAAAACGCGCAGACGGCTTGGCGAACCGGGAACATTGAAATTCTGGTTATGTACCGGCGTACCCTCCCTGGCTGCCGGAATCATCTTAAAGCTTATTGACGCGGCAATCAGCGGCGCATGGCACTTCAATTCCGGAATGCTTTCCGTTATCTCTTTATCGCTTATAGTGTATCCTGCCGTTTTTCTTGCATTGTTCGGCATCTGGCTTTTGGGCGAACGTCCTGTCGGAATGCAGAAAAACCAAAAAGATCCCCGCGCAAAATAACGAAATTTAAACCAACAGGAGTGATACTATGAAACCTTCAACAATAGAAGTCTGGCTATGGCTTCTGCTTGTTATGTGTCCGTATAACCGCAAAACCACAGAGCTTCTGGAGCACTTCGATTCCGCCGAGGAACTCGCCTGTGCGATCCGCGACGGCAACTGCCCCGGGCTTTCCGAGGCCGAGAAGCAGCGCGCACGCAATATCCGCAGCCGCGAAGTCAGCCAGATCATGCAGGAGTGCGCACAGAACGACATTCGGATCATCACTCTTGACGACCCGGAATACCCTACCCTGCTGAAAAACATCTACTCGCCGCCTATCGTGCTTTTTGTACGCGGTTCGCTCATGTGCCTTGAAAACGAGGTTTCCCTCGCCGTGGTAGGTCCCCGGCACCCATCGGACTACGCCCGCAGAGCCGCCCGAATGCTGTGCAGCGATCTTGCGCGGCTCGGAACTGTGCTGGTGAGCGGTCTGGCTGTGGGGATCGACGCGACAGCGCACTCCTGCGCGGTGGAGCATGGAACTCCAACCATAGGAGTACTCGCCTGCGGCCAGCTTGTGAATTACCCCGCAGAAAATGAGGAGCTGAAGCGCCGCATAGTGGCAGGAGGAGGCGCGGTCATCTCCGAACTTCTCCCGCATGCCGGCGTTGAAGGGAGGTACTTTCACCAGCGCAACCGCATGATATCCGGGCTTGGACTCGGCACCCTCGTTGTGGAAGCCTCCACGCGCAGCGGCTGCCTTATCACTGCAAATCACGCCATTGAGCAGGGTCGCGACCTGTTCTGCGTACCTCCGGGGGATATCACCCGGGAAAGTTGCGCAGGAGTTGTGCAGTTCCTGCGCGACGGCGCTATCCCGGTGTTCGACTACCTCGATATCGTCAACGAGTACATGTATCACTTCCTGAGCAAAATACACGGCGAACCCGGCACGCAGCAGTCCGCCGAAAGAACTCAACGTCCTAAGCCGGAACGCGCGGCGCCAAGCGAGAGACCTCCGGAAGCTCCCGCGCAGACAGCGCCGGAAACAGTGCAGGAACCCGCCCAGGAAGAGCCTTCGAAACGGCAGGTTCCACCGGATATCTACGCTGAACTCAACGAGGTGCAGTCAAAGCTGTTGAAGCTGATCGAGGAATCTCCGCTTTTAGTCGACGAACTTGTAGACAAGACCGGGCTTCCCTACGCCCAGACCGTGGAAGCGCTCACGGAGCTTGAGATACTCGGACATATTCAGCTAGAGCCAAACGGGAAATACTCGCTGACTTAAGCTGACTTAAATAATCTTAAACGCAAAAGCGGCTGTTATCAACAGCCGCTCAATTATTTTACGGGAACCTCTAAAAACCGGTTTGAAAAGGGAAAATGTGTAAAGTGCGCCGAATGCGATGAAAGCCGACGAAGTAAGGCTGTATGCCTTACGAGGAGGTTTGAAGAAGCAGTCGGTGTGCTATACACATTTTCACTCAAACAAGGTTTTTAGAGGTGACCTTACACTTATCATGCAGAAATCTGCTGAACCGATATTCCGTCCTGCGATATAGTCACGACTGAATGCGACACGCTGGACGACCTGAGCGGTTCGGCAAGCTTATCCGATGAAAGATCCCGGAAAGCCAGCCACTCCCGCAGGCGGTCCAGTGAAGCCGGAGAAGCCGCGCCGAAGCTGTCCGCGCCGCAGATGACCCGTGCCGCTCCGCCCAGCCCGACCAGCCTCCCTGCAAGCGCAAGCGCCTGCTCCATGCAGGTATCGTCAGAGCCTGGAGCTATAACGATATCCGTGCTCTGCGCGGAGGTATTCTCATCGCGGCGCACCATCAGCGTGCGCTTCTTGGCTGAAAGCTTGTAATTTATGCGGTTGAGCGGGTCTCCGGGTTCATAGCCGCGGTGTTCGTACCCCGGGAAACCTCCCGAAACCGTGCCTTCCTCTGCTTCCTCGTCATTGTCGGACGGAAGCGCGCTCGGCAGCACCTCCGGCCCCGTATACTCCACGATATCCGGAAGCACAGCCGCCGCGCCGCTCTCCGGAATAATGTCCGACCGGTAGGTTATAAGCCCCAGGCTGTCGCGGAGTATCACATCTTCTATACTGAGCCTGTTAAGGCCGCAGTACTCCGCAGCCATGGAGATCTCCACACGGCATGTTCTTCCGATAAGGTCGCAGCGCACTGTAAAGGGCTTCCCCATGAAGTCTCCGTTTACCGTGATGTGCGGCAGAATGCAGAATCCCTTCGCACGGAACACCAGTTCAGCTTTCACTGTATCACCCTTGCGGTACAGTCCGGAAAAGCTGCTGCACTCCACCGTAAAATGCTTGTGCGACGCCGCGAAAACCACCGTGGACGCCGCGATACCCGACGCGATAATGTAGATCATTCCCCAGCCCGCTTCACCGTTGATAAAGATAAGCAGCATCGCTGAAAACAAAAGCGCCTGGACATACCCGAGAATGTTCAGCCGAAGCCGTTTGTTCACATTCACTTTCCGAGCCTCCTTCTGCGCCTGCGAAGCGCCTTCAGATACTTCAGCAAAGCCTTAGGATCAACTTCTGAAATGTTCCCGCCGGAGTACATCAGCGCATCGGCGGCACTGCATATAGCGCCGGATTCCTGCGGCATTCCGAGGCGGTCGGTAAGCAGCCGCCGAACCTCTCCGGCCGACATGCATTCTTCATCGGCGCCGGACAGCCCCGCAGCAAGCCTGCGCGTATAGACGTACACTCCGCGCACCTTGCTTTCAGTGCTCCTCAGCGGATAGAAAAGGTTGAATCCCGCCCAGGCAAGCGGCTTCCTCAGCAGGAACACCGCGAGTATAACCACCGCAGCTATTGCGGCCGCGAACACCCAGTCCGGCATTTTGCCGCCGTCCTCTGCAAGGGCGGCGCGGCGCGTTCCATCGAGGGCAATCCAGCCTCCGCCGGGTATGTAGACCTCCGTCCAGGCATGAGCCTGCGAACCGGTAATATCGTACGCTCCGGTGATCTCGTTGTAGACGCTCTGCGGCATCGCGAAGCCCTCGCAGTACCGCGCGGGAAGCCCCGCCGCCCTTGCAAGCAGCGTCAGCGCGGAGGCGTAGTCGCTGCATATTCCGCGCTTGCTTTCAAGCAGGAAATAGTTCGGGGTATGCTCCGCCGGAGCGTAGGAAAGATCGTATACGAAGCCGTCGTCGCCGAACCACTTTTCAAGCGCCTCCGCCTTGTCGAAGTCGTTGGTAAGTCCGGCGGTTATCTCGTCCGCAAGCGCCTGTATCTCCGGAGTTATACCGGTATCCCCGACCGTTTTCCGATACGTCTGCGCGTCCATATACTGCGCCTTGAGCGCGGAAGATCTGTACGTAGTTAAAGAACTGTCGAGCAGCCCGAGGAACGTGTTTTTATCCATTCTCCGCAGGAATTCCGCATTAGGAGCCGGGTTCGTGCAGCGCAGGACATACGACGTACCGTCCGGCATGGGCTTTTCAGAGAAGCAGTCGCCGCGGGGCGTCATGTAGGTTCTGCCGCATTTGTCCGGTATCGACATCATATAGGTGGTCTCCGGGTGGAGTATCACGTAGGTCTGAACCTCTCCGCGCAGGTAAATTATCATTTTGTAGTTTTCGAGGTCGGAATCCGGCAAACCATCCGTAAGATAGCTGTAATTCGCGTCTACCATATCCGGATAGTAGACCATATCCTCCAGCAGGCGCTGTGCATTGCACAAATCTGCGTTGTACTCCCAGCCGGCTTCTCCGTTGTTAAAATCGTCAAGCGCCGTCCAGCCGTCCTCGTCATACTGATCGAACACCCAGCGCTTGAGAAGCTGCGGCTTTTCCGTCACCACTGAAAACAGTATTTTGTCGGGCTGCTGATTATTTCCCGTGTTCACTGAGGAGCGTATCGCGAAGTTCTGCGAAAGCCCCGCGTTGATGTTGTAGCCGCCAGTCTGCGGAACCATTTTATTGAGGTAGTCCTCCAGCGGAGTTTCCGTGCTTTTCGGGAGAACCGCCGCGGCCAGGGTCATCAGCAGGGACGCAGCACAGGACAGCATGGCGCGGCGCAGGCGCGTGTGCTTTCCCTCGAAGTTCTTGACTCCCGGGAAGCACGGCACGGAGAGATTCGCCGAAGCGAAGATGAAGCACCCGGTCATTATCAGCATGAAATACGCCGGAAGCTCCCGCATAGTCCTGGACGAAAGTATCAGCGGGATAAAGCTGAGAAGCAGCAGGAAGCACTGCCGAGGGCTGTCCACCGAGAAATAGAACCCGATAAAGCCGATTATTGACGAAAACATGAATATCGAAGCAGCCGCGAATACTATGTCAAAATTCGCCGAAGCAGTAAACAGGAAATTCATGAATCCGCCGTCTGCATTCTCGTGCCGCCCCGCGATGGTGCCGCTAACCCACGACCCCACGATCAGCAGCAGGACGCACACCGTGACCCACATCGGCTTTTTCCTCAGGCAGTAGAACAGCATGAATATTCCCGCCGTAAGCGCTGCCATTATCAGCACGCATGGCAGGAACTGGCTGCGGCACAGCGTGTACATCAGCGCAGCGCACACTGATACAAGATAGCATATTATCGGAACCGGAGAAGCTCCGTCATATCTGACGCGTGTTTTTGTAGTCATTTTGAAAAAATATATCATCGCTGCGAATATCTGACCGGTTTTCCGGACAGCGGCAGCGGGCGTTTTCGCGCTCATTTGAAGTAGGAATACAGCCGGCAGAGCATCATGCCGTTATAGAGCTTGCGGTTCTTGTCCGCCTTCTGCCCGAAGATGGTCTCGAATTCCTCGTCGGGCGTGATGATATAAAGCTGCGAACCGTTCAGCGGAAGCAGCCTTTCCCCCATCGCACGGTATATCTCCCTCGCCTGCTCCACCTCGAGCATACGCTCGCCGTAGGGCGGGTTGGTGATTATTTTGAGTTCGTCTGCGGGCGGGGCGTAGTCCCGGATATCGCGGCGCTCGGCGGTGATATTGAGCTGCGGCGCGGCTTTCTTCGCGTTGGACAGCGTGAGCGATACGCACTCGCCGTCGATATCGTAGCCGAACGCCCGGAACTTCGCGTCGCGCTTTATCGCGTCCGCCGCCTCAGAGCGAGCCGCCCTCCACGCCTTGTCGGATACGAAGCCGAGGCGCTCCGCCGCAAAGCTGCGATTGAGTCCCGGCGCGATGTTCAGCGCTTTCAGTCCGGCTTCTATCAGCAGCGTTCCCGAGCCGCAGAACGGATCGCACACCGTGTCGTTCTCGCGGATACGCGCGAGGTCGATGATCCCCGCCGCCAGCGTTTCCTTGATTGGAGCCGCGTTGGATTCCCGGCGGTAGCCGCGCTTGTGAAGCCCTACTCCGCTGGTATCCAGCATCAGGGTCACTTCGTCCTTCATGATGGAGAAGCGTATCTGAGCTGTCGCGCCGCTTTCAGGCATGGTCTGCAATCCGTAGGCCTTGCAGAGGTTCACCGCCATCGCCTTCTTCACGATCTTCTGGCAGGCGGGAATGCTCTTCAGCACCGAATTCAGCGAGTGACCCGTGTTCGGAAATGCGTCGTATCTTCCGATGTACTCCGACAGCGGGAGCGCGCGTATCCCCTCGAACAGCTCGTCGAACGTCTTGGCGCGGAACTGCCCCAGAACTATGCACACTCTCTCCGCTGTGGAAAGGCAGATGTTAGCCTTGGCGCAGAGCTCCGGCGAGCCGCTGAACGCGACCTTTCCGTCCGATACGGCGATGTCCTCGCCGCCTATCTTCTTCACCTCGAAGGAAAGGGTCTTTTCTATGCCGAAATGGCAGGGCGCGATGTATCTGTAATTTGTCATGTTTATTCTCCGTTTTTGCATGGATAAGCTGAATATGTGTACTTAATATTATATCAAAAAAAAACTGTAAAGTCAACAAAAACACTTGATTTTTATTGCGGCATGCATTATAATATCAGGGAACCTCTAAAAACCGGTTTGAAAAGGGAAAATGGGTAGAGTGCGCCG
>OHPB01000790.1_pt1 | contig 19375 bp, 19 predicted proteins | sample 1577621 | NCBI WGS metagenome assembly OHPB01 (sample SAMEA3879577, study PRJEB24766) | human gut metagenome | biome: human-associated habitat; feature: feces | place: USA | collected 1985/1987 | reverse complement strand
CGCAGAGCTTGCCGCCCAGGATGGCGCAGGTCGCCGGCACGGCGCCATGCTCCCGCGCGATGCGCTCGCAGCCGCGCGCGGTCTCAAGATTCTGCGGGTATGGCATGCCGTGGGAGATGATGGTGGATTCGAGCGCCACGACGGGCTTGCCCTGCGCGAGCGCCTCCCGCACTTCGCGGGAAACGAGAAGATGCTGGTTCAACATAATCAAAAGCTCCTTTGCATCGCAATGCTTTTTTCTGCCTACGGATCAGTTTTTGATTCCTGCCATAATTATAGCGAATCCTCCGCTGTTCCACAATACGGCCGAATATGCTAAAATAGAAGAACAGTGGCGGAACTCCCGCCCGGAACGCGCCGTTTTTGGCTCGATGCAAATTCTGGATTGAAAGGAACGCTTTGCCCTGCGAAGCACGGTTATCATCAGGATGCGTTTGAAACAGGTCCTCTCTGCGCTTGGAAAGGCAGCGTGCTACGCGCTGCTGTTCATCGGCGTGCAGTTTTTCGTGAGCTATGCGGCCATCCTGCTCGTGGGGGTCCAATCCGGCCTCACGCTCGCGTCCGGCGGCGGCACGCCGGACGCGGGGGCGCTTGCGGAACAGATAATGGACGCCGTTCTCAGCAACACGGCGCTGCTCACGCTCATCTCCAACGCGCTCACGCTTTTGCTGCTCGTCCCCATCTTCCTCGCGCAGAAAAAGAGCTATGCGCGGGAGATCTCCCTCTTCCCGCTCGCGCCGGGCGCAATCTGGCCGCTTGCGGCGGGCGCTATGGCGCTTGCCGCCGTGGTCGCGCTGCTGCTTGCGCTGCTGCCCATCCCGGAGGCGCTTATGGATGCCTACAATGAAGCCGCCGCGGGGCTTGACAAACCTGGGCTCATCAGCGCGCTTTCCACGGTGATTTTCGCCCCCATCGCGGAAGAGGTGATCTTCCGCGGGCTCGTCTACACGCGCCTGCGCCGCGCCATGCCCGCCGCGCTCGCGTGCGTGCTTTCAAGCCTGCTGTTCGGCGTGCTGCACGGCCAGCTCCTCTGGATCGCCTACGCGTTTGTGATGGGCGTTGCGCTCACGATCGTGTTCGAGCGCACGGGCACGCTCTGGGCGAACATCATCGTCCACATCACGTTCAACCTGGCCGGCTCTTACCTGGTGCAGTACCTGCCCGGGAGCGTTTTCATCCTTGTCCTGGGGCTCGCGGGCATGGCGGCCGCCTGGAACTGGCTTACGCACATCTATCCGCGCGTCTGAGCCGCACCGGAGAAACCGAAAGGAGCTTTGCTATGGAATACCGCAGGTTTGGGGATACGCTTTTTGCCCGGCTGGACAGGGGCGAGGAGATCTTAACGCAGCTCGAGGCCATCGCCCGCGCGGAGCATATCCTGCTCGCGGAGGTCAGCGGCCTCGGCGCGGTCAGCGAATTTATCGCCGGCGTGTTCGACACGGAGGCGAAGCGCTTCTGCCCGAACACCTTCCGCGGCGCGTATGAGATCGTATCGCTCACCGGCACCGTGAGCACCATGGGTGGCGCGTATTACAGCCACCTCCACATGAGTGCGGGCGACGCGGAGGGCCGCGTGTTCGGCGGCCACCTGGCCGGCGCTGTCATCAGCGCGACCGGCGAACTCGTTATCCGGGTCATCGAAGGCCGGGTGGACCGCGCGTTCAACGAGGAGATCGGGCTCAACCTGTTCAAATTTGAATGATGCCTGCGTTTTATCTTCCCGCCTGGCATACCGGCGCGAAAAAGGCTTGCCGATCGGGCGGGTGCTCGTAAGCCAGTAATTCACCAAAATTACAATTACGGCATCTGTCAAGCAGGGTTAGAAACAAAAGAATAAGAGCTATTCTGTCAATCTGACAGGATAGCTCTTGTTTTATTTATGGGGTTTGTTTGTAAAAAGATGCGCTTTCATACGATAAATTTGGGCATTCTCTTGAAAATTGTTTTATATTGGTGCAAAATAATATGTATACACATATTAGCAGTCCGTTTTATCGGACGATGCAACTGATAATATTTGTTTAGCAACCGGTATAGGATTCACAATAAAGGAGGACACCAATGTGTTTAACGAGTATGTTTGGAAAACATATCTAAAGGCGTATGGAAAAAATGTTGCCGATTTTTTTGAGAGAAGCCTTTGTAATTCGTTTTCGGAGAATTACGCACACAAAATTTGTGAACTGCATAAGGTGTATTGCCCGAGCAAGACGATCTCTGAATACCTGTTTTCTGAACTAAAAGAACTTAGTGATGGCCTTAACATCGAAGATTTCGGTTTCTTATATGGGTGCTACTCCATTGCGGAAATGCCTGATGGTGAATATAGTATAGAGAACATCATGGATATTTTCTATCAAGGCTTAAATGATAGCGGCGCTATGACAGACAAGCAAATTTTTTCTGAGTTTAGTGGTGAGATGCCCTACTATACAACTTTTTTAGCGATGGAATTGCCAGAATTATTTGTACCGTATTATTTCCAGCACAATTATAATGTCTTTGAAGAAATATCACAAGAATTTGAAATTGAACTGCCGCCTATCCCTGTAAAAAAAGACTACAAAGCAAGATTGTATCATTACGGAGAAATCTGTGCCGCACTATATGACTTCCGAAACAAGCATGGTATGTCATCCTATGAGCTATGTGCCTTTCTGTATGACTTTGCTCCAAAATATATCGGAGGAACAGAAAGCTATCTTATCAAGGACTTGCCAGATCCTAAAAGCGTTTTCTTTATCGGCGGGTCAAAAGATGATGCCTTCCTTGAAGATAATTCGGATGTTATTAGCTGTTGGCAATGCAATCCTGACACAAGGGCTGGTGACTTAATTGTTATGTATCTGCGCACACCGATCAGTGCTGTCGATTCTATATGGAGAAGTGTTTCTGTCGGTTTTAATGATCCGTTCTTTTACTATTATAGATGCGCTTACATAGCCAGACCGCAAAAAATAAAGAGAATTACACAAAAACAGCTTCAGCAGGATGCAGTTTTCAAGCAGTTGCCTATCGTCCGAAAAAATATGCAGGGTATCAATGGCGTGGAAATTTATCCCTCGGTTTATAACCACCTACTCGACATGGCAGAATGCGATCTGCCTCGTCTTGAATATATAACTGATGATACTGACGATGACTTTGTTCGTGAAAAGGATGTTGAGAATAAACTCATTAAACCATTTCTTGAAAAACTGGGCTATACCGAAAATGAATATCAACAACAATTATATATCGAGATAGGCAATCATAATCATGCGCTTATTCCCGATTTTGCAATTCATCCGGTGGTTACTTCCGGGCATCAGTCGGCAGATTTTTTGATAGAAGCCAAATTCTCCATTCCCTCTACCAAACTGCTGGAAGAAGCAAAAGCGCAAGCCAGAGGGTATGCAAAATTGCTCAATACCAAGTATTCTGTCGTTGCAGCAAAAGAAGGTATTTGGATTTCTCGGGCGAGCGACGATTACAGCAAAGATGTATTCTCTTTCTCATGGGCAGAGCTAAAAGATGAGGATAAATTCTTCAAAGTTTTCAAGCTGATTGGGAACGGGAAGATGTAAGATAAAGTTATATTATAAGCGGTTTATGTAGAAGCCCCCGACAAGTCCAGCGGTAAGCGAAATCAGAAGGTACATATCGAATATGACCTTGTTGGCTTCATTCCTGTGGATGAACTGATAAAAGCGGAACAGGCATGACCGAAATCATGCCTGTTCCAAGAAATTCGCATATTACCGTTTTACGACCACCGGACTTCTGCTAAAATATATTTCGTTCGCCATCGCAGGAACGGCGTCATGCGCAAATAGGCAGTTGTTTCAATGCTGTTAAAACGCATTCCGGACGCTTGCATTCCGGCTGGAGTTAATATATAATCTTGGCGCTTCCGATGAGACTCCATATTCCCGGCGTTTGAATTTACCCCGAAAACAACCCCGACAGGAGGACAACCGAAATGGACCCGAGCAATGTGTTTGCGAGCGACCCCATCATCCGGAAGATCGCGGCAGCGGAGGAGTGCGTTTGGTTCAGCCCGCACCTGCGCCCGGCGGAGGAGGCGCTTGCAGCCATCCCCTATACCCGCGCGGACGTTGAGGACGCCGCGCGCAGGCTCGCGCGCTTTGCGCCGTATATCCGGCGCTGCTTCCCGGAGACGGCCGCGGACGGCGGGCTCATCGAATCCCCGCTCACGGAAATCCCACGCATGGCCACCTTCCTGCGCGAAACGCAGGCTCCCTGCCTGCCCGGGCGCGTGTTTTTGAAGCGGGACAGCGACCTTGCCGTCGCTGGTTCCGTCAAAGCGCGCGGCGGCATTTACGAGGTGCTCAAGCATGCGGAAACCCTCGCGCTTGCGGCGGGCCTCCTGCGCGAAACGGACGATTACGCCAAGCTGGCAGGGCCGGAATGCAAGGACTTTTTCCGGCAATACGAGGTAGCCGTCGGCTCCACGGGCAACCTTGGCCTTTCCATCGGTATCATGAGCGCGGCGCTCGGCTTCCGCGTCACGGTGCATATGAGCGCGGACGCGCGCCAATGGAAGAAGGATCTGCTGCGCAGCAAGGGCGTCTGCGTGATGGAATACGCCGGGGATTATTCCGAAGCCGTACGCCAGGGCCGCACGCTTTCCGACGCGGATCCGATGAGCTATTTTGTGGACGACGAAAACTCCGTGGATCTGTTTATGGGCTACGCCGTTGCGGCGCTTCGCCTGCAAGGCCAGCTCGCGGCGGCGGGAATCGCGGTGGACGCGGCGCACCCGCTGTTTGTGACCATCCCCTGCGGCGTGGGCGGCGCGCCGGGCGGCGTCACCTTCGGGCTGAAGCTCCTTTATGGCGACAATGTGCACATCTTCTACGCCGAGCCCGTGCAGTGTCCCTGCATGCTGCTCGGCCTTGCGACAGGCCTCAACAGCGAAATCTGCGTGCAGGATGTGGGGCTCACGGGCAAAACCCATGCGGACGGCCTTGCCGTTGGCCGCCCTTCCGGCTTTGTGGGCGGCGTGGTCCGCACGCTGATCGCAGGCGAATACACGCTTGCGGATTACCGGCTGTACGACCTGATGCGCGCCCTGCTCGATACGGAAAACATCTTCATCGAGCCCTCGGCCTGCGCCTGCCTCCCCGCCCCCGCTATGCTCGCCGCCGCGCCGGGCATGGCGGACTATCTCGCTGCACACGGCCTTTCCGCGCACATGGGAAACGCCGCGCATGTGCTCTGGGCGACAGGCGGGCGGCTCGTGCCGGAAGAGATCCGCAGGGAATATGTGCAGACCCACCTGCGCGGCCCGGGCCCCGCAACAAATGCGATGCGTTGCGGGGCCCTTTGCATGGAGGAAGGGAAAACAAGCTGCCCGAAGTTTGTGGGGCCGTACCGGCCTAATCCTTTTTCGCTTCCGCCTCCGGCTCTTTGCCGGGCATTTCATCCATACGCTTCACGATGTCCTTCGGGATCGTATTTCGCCTTGCTTTTGCCGTTTATCGCGCGGGAACTGCCGTTTATCGCAAAGGGCTGGAACGTGCGCCCACGATCGCGTATACTGCAAACATCCACCGCAGCAACAAAAATCCCTCACACGGAAAGGAGCGCGCATGCAGATCAAGATCCAAATTGACCCGGCCTGCGCCGAACCGCAGCTCGTCGTCCACACGGCGGCCGTCACGGACGAGGTGAACGCCCTGGTCGCGCGGCTTTCGGACGTGCGGCCTGAAGCGATCGCCGGCTTCTCCGGGGACGTAGTCTCCCTGCTTATGCCGGATGAGATCCTGCGCATCTACGCGGAGCAGCAGAAGGTATATGCGGAAACCGTGAGCGGCGCCCGTTATGCCCTGCGCCTGCGCCTTTACGAATTGGAGGAGCGGCTTTCCCCGATGCGCTTTGTGCGCATCTCCAATTCCGAGATCATCAATCTGTACCTGGTGAAGCGGCTGGACCTGAGCCTTTCCGGCACCATCTGCATGGAGCTTGCAGGCGGCGCGACAGCGTTCGTTTCCCGGCGCTATGTTTCAAAGATCAAGGACATTCTAGGCATATGAGGTGAAACGCATGACAAAAAATACCGCTTCGGAAAATACGTCCACAGTGAAAACAGTTCCCCTATTCGCACCTACGACGCTCAAAAAAATACTTCTTCCGCGCATCAAGCGGGGGTTCCCGCTCGGCGTTGCCATCGGCTATGCGCTCACCATCGTCACCTCGGCCAGCTTCGGTACGCAGGAATACTACCCCTGCAGAGCTGCGCTTGCCGCGGCGCTCGGCGGCGAGCTTCCCGCCGTGGCGCTGCAGGCCGTCCTCTACGGTGTAATCGGATCGATCTGTACCGCAGCCTCCTTCGCGTTCTGGGTGGAAGGCTGGAGCATCACGAAAGCGACCGTGATCCATTTCCTCATCCTCTCGCTTACCATGCTGCCCATCGCCTATGTTTTGCACTTTATGAAGCACACCTTAGCCGGCGTGCTGGGTTACTTCGTCGTCTTCGTCGTAATTTACGTCTTGATCTGGCTAGCGACGTATTGCAACTTCCGGGCAAAGATCCGGCGCATCAACAAGGCGCTGCGCAAGAAATGAACATGGCAATCCCGGCAATAAAGAGGGCGCAGGCCCTCTTTATTGCCGGGCGGCGCGGTTCCGCTGGGCTTCCACTCCGCGCATCGCTCAATTAAGGGGCTTGCGCCGCGGCTCCGTGGTTTTCCAAAGCCCTTATATGTTTTCCCGCCCTTCCTTGAGCCGCCGGTAGATCTCCTGCATGCGCAGGTCGAGCGCCGCGCTTTCCTCCGCGCACCGTTTGAGCTCTGCGCGCAGCGCATCGTCGTCGCGGATCGCTTCGGCGGACTTGTAGCGGATCTGGTGCTCCAGGCTCGCCCAGAAATCCATGGCGATCGTGCGGATCTGCACCTCCACAGGAACCGGAACGCTGCCGCCTGAAAGGAACACCGGCACGCTTACCACAAGGTGCAGGCTGCGGTAGCCGTTCTCCTTCGGCGCTTCGATGTAATCCGTGCGCCGCAGCACGGCGACGTCGTCCTGTGCGGAAAGCACGTCCGCAATCCGGTAAATATCGTCGATATAATTGCAGACCACGCGCACGCCTGCAATGTCCGTCAGGCGCTCCCTGGCGCTTTGGATGTTCACGGGTTCTCCCTTGCGCCGCAGCTTTTCCACGATGCTGGCAATGCTTTTGAGGCGGCTGTCGATGTGATGGATCGGATTATGATCGTAGCGGAGGCGGAACTCCGAGTCCAATATTTCCAGCTTGGTGGTGATCTCGCGGATGGCGCTGTTGTAAAGCTGCACCATCTCCATATATCCCTGGGCTTGCCGGAGGCCCGCTTCTATGGTGGCGGGAGGGCTGAAGGTTTCTCCTTCCTTCAGCAAACCTTCCAGTTTCTGCATTGCAAAGCTCCTCCTTTTGTCTGCGCTTCTTCTGTATCGGTTATATTCTACGCCCCCTGTCCCCACGCCTCAAGCGCGCGGCGGGGCAGGCGCGTGAACTTTTCGGAAAAAATTGAAAAAAAGAGCCGGTTGTAGGATAATGGCAGTAAGAAAATCCGCGCCGCGCAGGGCGCGCAATTTTGACGCTGGGAAGGGAACGGTACTGGAATATGAAGATCGCTGTGATTACGGGTGCAAGCTCCGGCATGGGGCGCGAATTTGTGCTCCAGTTGAGCAGGCAGGAACCCTTTGACGAGATGTGGGTCATCGCGCGCAGGAAGGAGCGTTTGGAGGAGCTGCAAGCGCTTGTGGACGTGCCGCTGCGCGTCGTGCCGCTGGATCTTTCCGGGCAGCCCGGTTGGGACGCTTATGCGGCGCTCCTCGCGGCGGAGCAGCCGGACGTCCGCGTGCTCGTGAACGCGAGCGGGTTCGGCCGCTTCGGCACGTATGCGGACATCCCCATCGCGGATTCGCTCGGCATGATCGACCTCAACTGCAAGGCGCTTGTGGCAATGACCGAGCTCACGCTCCCCTATATGCGAGAAGGGGCGAAGATCTTGCAGCTCGATTCGCTCTCCTCGTTCCAGCCCGTGCCGTACATCAACGTTTATGGCGCGACAAAGGCGTTCGTCCTCAGCTATTCCCGCGCGCTCAACGTAGAGCTCAAACCCCGCGGGATCCGCTGCATGGCCATGTGTCCCGGCTGGGTCAAGACGGAGTTTTTCGACCACGCGATGCAAAAGGGCAGCGATGCAGTAACGTATTTCAACATCATGTTCACGGCGGAGGAAGTCGTGCGCACCGGCGTGCGCGACCTTTACCGCAGCAGGAAGGACGTATCCATCCATGATTTCCGCATCCGCGCACAGGTGTTTTTTACCAAGCTCCTGCCGCACCGCCTCGTGATGAAAGTTTGGATGCACCAGCAGAAGCACGACCGGTAAGCGCGCAGCCTTTTGCCACGAGCAAACCCAGGGGCAGGAAATTCGGGCCGTCTCCCGGCCTGGGTTTCCTGTGGAATCCCAAGGAAGCCGCTCCTGCGGCAGCGGGGATACGGCAATCCCCCGTCACGGCTTACGCCGTGCCACCCCCTTTCAAAAAGGGGGCGTTTGGGAGTGGTGAACGCCAATGGATTTCGTATTCGGATGGCGTTCGAGAGCGCACAACCCAAAAGGCTCCTCTCAAAAGGAGCTTTTGGCCTACATGTTCCCATACGCTGCACAAAACACGAAAACCGCTGAAGTTTATTACGCTTTTACGAAAAATCAATCCCGAACACCCATTTGATGACGAGCAGCGCCAGCGCGCCAAGCACGCTGAAACCGATCGCTGCGCCAAGGCCGCGGAAAATGCCAGAAAGGAAACTGCGGAAGAAGAGCCTCTTTGGGTCGTTCATCACCTGCGCAAGCTGGCGGATGCCGCTTTCCTCCAGCGCCTGGAGCAGCGTTTCGATGCGCTTATCCTGTCCCATGGTATATATTCCTTCCACAACGCTGCGCATGGCGCGGCGGTTCTCCCGCCTATTTTATGCGCGCCGGCCTGGTTTTACGCATTTGCCGCCCCGCATTCCCGCATGTGCGCAAGTACGTTGTCACGCAGCGCGGCGATCAGCTCCATGCTGCCCGGGAATGCGCTTTTCAGCAGCGTATTCTCGCCGTTGCGCCACATAACCGGCCCCAGCATGCGGATCCCGCGCTCCACGCTGCTGGGCGACACCCCGCATTGCTCTGCCACCTGCGTGTAGATGCGCACAGCCGCCTGTTCCAGAGGGCTTCCGTCCGTGATCGACGCATTAACCGCGTACATCAAATAAAAATATCCCGCGTAATCCGGCGTTGCTCCAGCGCACCGCATCTCTGTTTCGATCAATTCCTTCAGCAGCATGTTGAGCCCATTCCTCCAAATGTTTTGTTTTTGCAGCAAAAGTGAATTATACCGTTGAATCCAGCTATGTATTTTTATCATACTGCATTTGCTATGCCGAAACGGCCTGTGCAGCAAAACACGACATTATGCGTCATGGCCGGGGTAGAAATCCCCGGCCATGGCTGCTTCGCTTTGTTTTATTTCATCATGTTACCGTTGGTATTCATGTTGTTTTCCGCATAAGCGATCATGCGTTTCACCATCTCGCCGCCGATGGAACCGGCCTCGCGCGCGGTGATGTCACCATTGTACCCCTGCTTGAGATTCACGTTCAGGGAGCTCGCAACCTCGGTCTTAAAGCCCTGGAGCTTCGCCTTGCTGCTGTTGTTGTTGCTGTTGCTGGACATTGTTTTCACCTCCTGTCCTTATAAAATCGGTTTCATAGAGCGATGCAGCAGTTACTTCTGCATGTTGTTTTCGGCATAAGCGATCATGCGCTTGACCATTTCGCCGCCGATCGAGCCGGCGTCACGGGAAGTCAGGTCGCCGTTGTAGCCCTGCTTCAGGTTCACGTTCAGGGAGTTCGCAACTTCCATCTTGAACGCATCCATCGCCTTCTTGGACTCGGGAACGAGAACGTTGTTTCGTGCCATGTGTTTTTCACCTCCTTGATGATGTGGTCTTAACATGCGCGTTCCGAAACGGATTTATGAATGGGAATCAATAGGAATCAATGCAAAGAAAAGCAATTCCAGCGGCAAACTCTCTTTTATATAATTTGCGCGGATTGCTTTTTAAAAATTTTTTGTTTTTGATTCTCCCGCTTGGGGCGCGGTACACGCGAAATGCGGCTGCACAAAGCGGATGGACAGGCTATCGTGGAGTTAGAAGTTTTTTTATAAATGAAACCCTCTCCCATAAAGCGGGAATCCCTAGGGATCGGTTATTCCATGTGCGTTCAGCCTGCATTTCTTAACAGGATATGTTAGTGAAGGCGGAAGCGCTAATTCGGCGCGATCTCCCCGCCGCGCGCCGCAAGCAGCGCCCGCGCGCGCATGAGAAGCGGCGCGCATTCCGGCGTTTCCTGCGCAAGCAGCGCGTCGGCGGCGGCGCGCGCATTGTTGAGCGCCGCCATGTCGCCCGCAAGTTTCGCGGCGGCAAGCTCACCCAAACCATGCTGCCGCTGCCCCAGGAATTCGCCGGGGCCGCGCATCATGAGGTCCTTTTCCGCGATGGCGAAGCCGTCGTTCGTCCGTGTGAGCGCTGCAAGCCGCTCGCGCGCCGCGTCCGAATCCGCGTCCGAAAGCAGGAAGCAGAAGGATTCCGCGCTGCCGCGCCCCACGCGCCCGCGCAGCTGATGGAGCTGCGCAAGGCCGAAGCGGTCCGCGTTTTCGACGACCATCACCGTCGCGTTGCGCACGTCCACGCCGACCTCGATGACCGTCGTGGATACGAGCACGTCGATCTCTCCCTTGCGGAACGCCTGCGCGATTTCCTCCTTCTTCGCCGCCGCCATCTTCCCATGCAGCAGACCAACGCGGGCATGGAGCATTTTTTCCAGCTCCGCAAAGACCTCGCTCACGCTGCGCACTTCTTCCAGCGCCTCGGATTGCTCTACCAGCGGGCATACGACATACGCCTGCCGCCCTTTGCGCACCTGATCCTCCACAAAGCCGTACATCGCTTCCCGCTTCGCCCTCGGCACATACCGCGTCGTAACGGGCTTGCGGCCCGGCGGCAGTTCGTCGAGCACGGAAACATCCAGATCGCCGTAGAGGATCAGCGAGAGCGTTCGCGGGATGGGCGTGGCGCTCATGATGAGCGTATGCGGCCGCCCGCCCTTCGCGCCAATCGCCGCGCGCTGGCGGTGCTGCTCATCCGCAATTACCGCGCCGAGGTCCCGGAATTCCACACCCTCGGACAGCAGCGCATGTGTGCCCACCACGCCAAGCGCGTCCCCGCTCCGGATCGCCGCATACGCTGCGTCCCGCTCCTTCTTTTTCATGCCGCCCCGCAGCAGGCAGGCCCGTTCGCCGAAGATGCTCCGCACGGCCGCAAAATGCTGCTGCGCAAGCATCTCCGTCGGCGCCATCAGCACGCTTTGGCAGCCGTTTTCCGCCGCGGCGTACATCAAAAACAAGGCCACCGCGGTTTTTCCGCTGCCCACATCGCCCTGCAAAAGGCGGTTCATCCGCCGTCCGCTCGATATTTCCCGGGAAATTTCTTCCATTGCGCGCAGCTGCGCGCCCGTAGGCGTGAACGGGAGCAGTTTCAGGAAGCGGGCGCGCATGCCCTCCATCCGGAACATGGGGCCGGGCTGGGCCAGGCGTTCGCGCCGCAGCATGGAGCACATCAGTGAAAACAGCAGCATGTCCTCAAAGGCAAGCCGGTCCTTCGCGGCCTTGAGCGTTTGGAGATCCGGCGGCCGGTGCAGCGCAAAAAGCGCCTGCGCAAGCGGCATGAGGCCATAGCGCGCGCGCAGCGCGTCCGGCAGCGTCTCCTCGATCTCCCCCGCCGCGGCAAGCGCCGCCGCGCACGACCTTCTGCGAAAGCCCCTGCACGAGCGGGTAAACCGGCACAATGCCGGGGAACTCCGCATACAGGGCAGGGTTTAGCAGCTTCGCGCCCCGGCTGCGGTCCATCCGGCCGCAGGCAACCCATTCCTGCCCGGCGGCGATGCCGCGCGCGCGGTAGGGCTGGTTGTACCAGACGAGGCTTAACTGCGCCGCCTTGTCCTCCGGCTCCGCGCCGCAGGCGCGGGCGCGCACCGTCGTGATCTCCATGCCGCGGCGGATGCGCGCATGTTTCGGCTCCGCGGCAAGCATCACGCGCAGGGCCAGAATTGCGCCGTGCGCTGCCTCCGGAACGGGCGTTTCCGCCGAAAAGTCCTGATAATCCCGCGGCGCAAAATACAAAAGATCGCGCAACGAAAACAGGCCCAGCTTGCCGAGCGCTTCCGCCCGGCGCGGGCCTATTCCATTTATGCTTATAATGGGGGCTTCGAGCTTCATTATTCGACGGAGAAGTAATAGTAGTACAACGGCTGGCCGCCGCGCTGTACCATGCACTCCGCATCTGGATATTTTTCGTTCACAGCCTCCACGAGCGCGTTTGCGTTTTCTTCGTCCATGTTCTCACCATAGAAGACGGTCACGATGGAATCCTCGCCTTTCTTTTCGATCATGCCGCAAAGGAGCGCAAGCGCCACCGCATCCACGCTCTGGCCGACTTCCGTGATCGCGCCGTCCAAAAGGCCGATAATATCGCCCTCATGGATCTCCGTGCCGTTGAAATGCGTATCGCGCACGGCATAGGTCACGGAACCGGAAAGCACGTTCGCAATCGCTTCCTTCATATCCTGCGCGTTGCGCTCCGGCGTTGCCTCCGGCTCGAACATGACGGCGGCTGCGATACCCTGCACCATGGTCTTCGTCGGGATCACGACGACGTTGCGCTCGGAAAGCTCCGCCGCCTGCTGCGCCGCCAGGATGATGTTGGAATTGTTGGGCAGAACAAAAACGTTGCGCGCGTTCGCCTTCTTGATGGCATGGCCGATGGTCTCGATACTCGGATTCATCGTCTGCCCGCCCTGGATGACGGCGGCGACGCCGAGCGAGCGGAATACCTCCTCGATACCCTCGCCGGCGCTCACAGCGATCATCGCGCTTTCCTTCTCGTTCTTCTTCATGTTTTCGAGCAGCTCGCGGTTCTGCTCACGCATGTTCTCGATCTTGATGCGGTCCACCTCGCCGAGGCGCAGCGCAAGCTGCAGGATCTTTCCGGGACAGTTGGAATGGACGTGCACCTTCACGAAATCCGCGTCATGCGCAATGACGACGGAATCGCCGATCTTGTTGAGCTTTTCGCGCAGCTTGTCGAGATCCGCCTCCGTAAAGGATTCGTCCAGATGAATAATGAAAAATTCCGTACAATATCCAAACTTGATCTCCTCGAGATCCTCGAGCGTCGCGCCCTCCTCCATCGGGCCGCCCGCAACGGACGGGTCGACGTAGTCCTCGACCTCCTCGCCGTCGATTGCCATCTTGAAGCCGCGGAAGATCGTGATGAGGCCCTTTCCGCCGGAGTCCACAACGCCCGCTTCCCGCAGCACCGGCAAAAGGTCCGGCGTGATGCGAAGCGCCGTCTCGCCGCTTTCAAGCATGAGGTCGATGAGCTTGTAAACGTTTGCGCCCTCGTCCGCGGCCTCCGCCACGGCGTCGCTGATCATGCGCGATACCGTCAGCATCGTGCCTTCTTTGGGCTTCATGACAGCCTTGTACGCCGCCTCGGTGCCGGTCTTGAGCGCCTGCGCGAGCAGCGCCGCGTCCATCTCCTCCGCGCCCGCAAGCGCGCGGGAGAAGCCGCGCAGGATCTGCGAAAGGATCACGCCCGAGTTGCCGCGCGCACCCTTGAGCGAGCCGAGCGATGCCGCGGCGGCAACCTCCGCCACCGTGTCGCCCTTGCATTCCTTGATCTCCTTGACCGCGCCCTGCATGGTCATGAACATGTTGGTACCCGTATCGCCGTCCGGCACGGGGAAGACGTTGAGCGAATCGATCAGCGCCTTGTTCTTGTCAAGCAGCGCCGCCCCCGTCAGGAACATTTCCCGGAGCAGGGCGCCGCCAATGGTCGTGTTCGTCAATTTTGAATCCCTCCCAGCACCGCCCGCGCGCAAGGCGCGCCGGCGGCGACCTCCTGTGTTACGCGCGGATGGCCTCCACGTAAATGTTGACGTTGCACACGTTGAGCCCCGTCATATCCTTTACGCGGTAGCGGACGTTTTCGATCGCGTTCTTCGCCACGGCAGAGAGCGACGTGCCATAAACGATAGTGACGAACAGGTCGATATCAACGCTCTCGCCATCCTCCAGCACGGTGACCTTTACGCCGCGCTTCTGGTTATCGCCGCCAACGAGCTGCCAAAGCTGGTCGCCCGTGGTCTTCGCGCTCATCCCAACGATCCCGTAGTTTTCAGAAGCAGCATAGCCCGCGATCGCCGCGACGATGTCTTCCGAAATGCTGATCTTCCCCAGTTCGGTGGTGATAATACCCGGCATGGTTGTGCATCCTCCTTACTTAAATTTTTTGTGGTCCATTTCATAAATATTGGTATAATACCGTTCTTATTCTACTGCATAATCGGTTCTTCCGCAAGCCGGATGCAAAATCGCCCTGAAAATCTCACATTTCGCGGCGTTTTACGGGCGGTTTTGCGCGGAGCCTTCGAGTGCGAGCAGCCGCTCTTTGATCGGAAGCCCGCCCGCATACCCGGTCAGGCTCCCGTCCGCGCCGATGACGCGGTGGCACGGGATCAGGATGGCGATCGGGTTGCGGTTGTTCGCAAGGCCGACGGCGCGGGCGGCCTTCGGGTTCCCGGCAAGTCGCGCGACCTCCCCGTAGCTGCGCGTTTTCCCATAGGGGATGTGCAAAAGCGCTTCCCAGACGCGGCGCTGCCAGGGCGTGCCGCGCGGCGCAAGCGGCACGGTGAATTCCCGCCGCTGCCCGGCGAAATATTCCGCAAGCTGCGCTTCAAGCTGGGCGATGAGCGGTGTGGGTGCGCCTCCGGCTCCTGGACAGCCGCCAAAGGAGAGCCGCGTGAGCGCGCCGCCCTCTTCCACGGCGGTCATAATCCCGATGGGCGTCGAAATGGCGAAGCTGTGTTCTCCCTCCAAAATTGCGGCCTCCCCTTCTGCTTTTCCGATTTTATGTTATAATACCTTATATCGGCGGCAAAATCAATTTGAAACAAATTGCGAAATAAACGGAGGAAATTTTATGCAGACGATTGAACGCCAGGCGATCTCCGCCATACGCGTGCTCGCGGCGGATGCGATCCAGAAGGCCAACAGCGGCCACCCCGGCATGCCCATCGGCTCTGCTCCGATGGCCTACGCGCTTTGGAAACAGATGAAGCATAACCCGAAGAACCCCAGCTGGCTCGGGCGGGACCGCTTCGTGCTTTCCGCAGGGCATGCCTCCATGCTGGAATACGCGCTCCTGCACCTGTATGGCTACGGCCTCACGGTGGAGGACCTCAAGCAGTTCCGCCAGGCCGGCAGCCGCACGCCCGGCCACCCGGAATACGGCCACACGGCCGGCGTCGAGGCCACGACCGGCCCGCTCGGCCAGGGCTTTGCGATGGCCGTCGGCATGGCGATGGCCGAAGCGCATATGGCCGCGAAGTTCAACCGAAAAGGCTTTCCCGTGGTGGACAACCATACCTTCGTGCTCATGGGCGACGGCTGCATGATGGAAGGCGCGACCTCCGAGGCGGCGAGCCTCGCGGGCACGCAGAAGCTCGGCAAGCTCATCGCCCTTTACGACAGCAATCGCATCACCATCGAGGGCGACACCGCGACCTCCTTCGCGGAAAACGTCGCCGCGCGCTATGCGGCTTATGGCTGGCAGGTGATATCCGTGGACAACGGCGAGGACGTGAACGCCATCGGCGTGGCGATCGACACGGCAAAGGCGGAAACGGAGAAGCCCTCGCTCATCATCGTGCGCACGAACATCGCGCAGGGCACCGCCAAGGAGGGCAAGGCCAGCGCCCACGGCGAGCCGCTCGGCGAGGAGAACATCGCCGCGATGAAGGCCGCGATGGGCTGGGCTTATGATAAGTTTGAAATTCCGGCCGAGGTCTACGCCCATTATGAAGCGCTCGCGCTGCGCTGCGCCGCGGGCAACGCCGCGTACGACGCAATGCTCGAAGGCTACCAGGCGGCCTATCCTGAGCTGTATGCCGAATGGCTTGCCTGGCACAGCAAGGAACTGCCCGAAGCGCTCCTTGCGGACGAAAGCCTGTTTGCAGCGGAGGGTCCCAAGGCTACCCGTGCGGCGGGCGGCGACGTGCTCAATAAGATAGCGGCCTACCTGCCGAACCTCTTCGGCGGCAGCGCGGACCTCGCACCCTCCAACAAGACGGAGATGAAGGGCAGGGGCTTCTTCGCGCCGGATTGCCGGGAAGGCGCGAACATCCATTTCGGCGTACGTGAACTCGCGATGGCCTGCATCGCAAACGGCATTGCGCTTTACGGCGGCCTGCGCGCTTACTGCGCCACGTTCTTCGTCTTTTCCGATTATGTGAAGCCCGCGCTGCGCCTGAGCGCCCTGATGAAGCTCCCCGTGCTCTATATCCTCACGCATGACAGCATCGGCGTGGGCGAGGACGGGCCGACGCACCAGCCCATCGAGCAGCTCGCGGCGCTGCGCGCCACGCCCAACACCTTCGTGTTCCGCCCGGCGGATCAGAAGGAGACCGCCTACGCCTACTTAGCTGCGCTCACGCAGGATGCCCCCTCCGTGATAGCGCTCACCCGCCAGAACCTGCCGCAGCTTGCGGAAACGGGCGAAGGCGCAAAGCGCGGCGGCTACATCCTGCGCGAACCCAACGGCACGCCGGACGTGATCCTCATCGCCTCCGGTTCCGAGGTGGAGCTGATCCGCAAAGCGGCGGATATCCTCGCCGTGCAGGGCTACACGGCGCGCCTCGTCTCCATGCCCTGCATGGAGCTGTTCGAGCAGCAGGACGAGGCTTATAAGGAAAGCGTGCTGCCCAAGGCGCTGCGCAAGCGCGTCGCAGTCGAAGCCGGTTCGAGCTTCGGCTGGGGCCGGTACGTGGGGCTCGACGGCAAGACCGTCTCGCTCGACCACTTCGGCGCCTCCGCCCCGGCAGGCGAGCTGTTCCGCGCGTTCGGTTTCACGGCCGAAAACGTGGCGAAGGCCGCGCTTACGGTAATCAAAGGATGACAAGCACCCAAGCATCCGGGGGCGGCGGCGCCCGTCCCTCGGATGCCTGTCAAAAAAGCCCCCATATGGGGGCTTTCAGAGTGTCGAAAAAGTGGCTGCGCCACATTTTTCGAAAATTACACTTCGCACTTGCGCCTTTGGCGCGGCCAGTGCTGCGTGAGAAGAAAGCCTCCGGGGGTTGCGACCCCCGAAGCCCCCAGGGGCTTTTTTGACAGGCCAAAGGAGCCGTAAGGCTCCTTTTTTCCTTTTTATTTTTCGGTTCAACCGATAAATATGTAGGAACGGCGTACCTGTAGGCGCTGATACGCCGCCCTTCCCTTAATGCCAGACCAGCCAGCAGAACAGGTAGCCGGTCGTCACAGCGACGAGCGTGAACGGGATGCCGATGCGCATGAAGTCCTTCATGCCGACTTCATAGCCCTCCTTGCGCAGGATGCCGATCGCGGCGATGTTGGCTGAGGCGCCGATAGGCGTAAGGTTGCCGCCGAGCGTCGCGCCGGTGAGCAGGCCGAAATACAGCACGGTGGGCGGGCAGTTCATCGAAAGTGCAATTCCGCTTACGACCGGGAGCATCGTCGCAACATAGGGGATATTATCCACAAACGCCGAGATCAGCACCGAACCCCAGACGATGACCGTATACAGCAGGAAAAGATTGCTGCCGCCAAGCCTCACGAAGAAGCCGCTGATGTCGTCGATGATGCCCGCGTTGGTGATGCCCGCGATCACGACGAAAAGCCCCGCGAGCAGGCAGAGCGTCTGATAGTCAATCTCAAGGAGCGCGGTCCTGGCCGCAGCGCGGTCGCCGCGGCCGCGGATGAGGGATTGCAGCGCGCCCACCAGGAACAGGCCGGTGCAGATGAAGCCGTTCGTGAGCGCGGGCTTGCCGGGGAGGAACGAGGCCGCGATGAGCAGCACGATGTTTGCGAGCAGCAGGAAGGTGGGGAAGTAATCCGTCACAACGGTTTCCACCTGCGCATCCACCGGCTCCCGGTGCCTGCGGAACAGGAGCATGATGACGGGGACCGTTGCGATCGCCCCAAGCTCCACCGCAAAGAAGATGCTCGCCTTGCCGTCCATGAAGAAGAAATCGAGGAAGTCCATGCCCGCATAGCCGCCGAGCATGATAGAGGTCGTATCGCCGACGAGCGTGGCCGCGCCCTGCAGGTTGGAGGATACCGCGATGGAGATGAGCATCGCCACCGGGGAAATGCCAAGTTTTTTTGCGATTGCAAGGCCGACCGGCGCAATCATGAGCACCGTCGCCACGTTATCCACAAACGCCGAAACTACGCCCGCAAACAGCGACATCGCAACAACCACCCACATCACGTTCGGCGTTTTTTTGAGGATCAGCTCCGCCATGCGGTTGGGCATTTGGGATTGGATGAACAGCGAAACAGTGCCCATCGTCCCAGCGAGCATCAGGAGGACATTGAAGTCGATCGCCTCCGCAAGCCCGCTCAGGGGGACGAGGCCGCTCAGAAGGAAGAGCGCGCCGCTCGTGAGCGCAACCCAGGGGCGGTACTTCGGCATCGCGATCATGAGCGCGTAAGTCAGGATGAACAGGATGAGCGCAAACAGTTTCATGTGGATGGACAAGCTCCTTCGTCTTAGGTTTCTGGAAAAAAGAAAGACCCTTACCATGGCAGAGCCACGATAAAAGTCTTGTTTTGAGCGCAAAGCCCATGTGCGGCCCGGATCAAAGATCGGCTTGGCGATGCCGCACAACACGGCGCGCCGCCGTGCAAACTACTCCCTTTTATCCCGTTTTCCCGCATGCGGGCGCTTCCGCGCATGCACGCATTATTATACGGATTTTGGCGGTTCCTGTCAACGGCGCGAAAGCGCCCGGGAACCCCCGGGCGTTTCGCAGGAATGATTGAAAACGACGAATGTCTGAGTCAGTCTTGTTTGGCTGCCGCCGCCTGCGCAAGCCTTTCCTGGTATTCCGCCAGTTCATGCTCGTTGCAGGTGATGTAATGCTTCGGGCGGATCTCCACCCAGCGCGGCTTATCCACCGTATAGTTGTGGATGGATGGATCGTATACCTCGAGCACCTTGTTCTTTTCGCTGCGCGGGTCGGGCTGCGGGATGGCCGAAAGCAGCGCGCGCGTATACGGATGCAGCGGGTAGGCGAACAGCTCTTCCGTGTCCGCAAGCTCCACGATCACGCCCTTGTGGATGACGGCGATGCGGTCCGCGATGAAGCGCATGACCGAAAGGTCATGGGAGATAAACAGGTACGTGAGGCCCCTTTGCTGCTGCATGGCGGAAAGGAGGTTCAGGACCTGCGCGCGGATGGAAACGTCCAGCGCGGAGATCG